>ERZ791632.127-NODE-127-length-28417-cov-36.3952_pt1 | contig 28417 bp, 39 predicted proteins | sample MGYA00510263_ERZ791632 | MGnify/ENA primary metagenome ERZ791632 (study PRJEB30046, sample SAMN00715181) | human gut metagenome | study: EMG produced TPA metagenomics assembly of the A metagenome-wide association study of gut microbiota in type 2... | reverse complement strand
GAGGAGCCATCTGATACCCTCTTGCTACAGCTGCCGCCAGCATATCCATGCCGATATTGCTGCCTCCGTTGTTAACTACGATAGGCACGCCACCTCCCAGCTGGTTGAATGCGGATAATATCGGGCTGAACATCGAAGTCGCCTTGGCGGTCATTACGCTCTCGCCATTACTAAGCCTTGCCGGGATGCTGTCGCTGGTTCCAGTTCCAGAGCCTTGGACGTAGCCACCAGTGGAGAATCCCTTGACGAGTGCTTTCGCTCCTGCGAATGCTGCTTTAAGCAATGCGAGTTTCGCTGCTGCGTCTGCCACGCCTGCCCATCCGAGTTTAGCTAAGCCTCTTCCTAGGATTTCAATGTATTGTGCCTCCATGGCTATCTCTACGGCATCCAGCAAAGAGCTAAGTAAAGATTTCAGAAAAGAATGAAAAGATTTATCTTCACTATTAAAGAAATCGACAAAAGCATCTCCAACTGCCAAAATATAGCTTTTCATGTTTTGAAGTTGTTCTTCTGTCAACTGCTTCTTTTTATCATTCTCAGTCTTTTGTATTTCCACGTTAGTATCGCTCAGGTCTTTCTGGAGCTGTTCCTGCACGGCTGCATAGTCCTTGTATGCGTCCAGTTTGCTCTGAAGGAAAGTCTTGTATCTCTCCAGCTTGGCTGCATCGTCTTCCTCTCCAGTGCCACCGTTCATGATGTCCGCATCCCTTCGCTTCTTCTCTGCTTCCTCGAACTCCTTGTTGAGTTCGTCCACAATCTCTTTTGCTTGGTTCTTGATGTCCGCTTTCGCCTTAATCATAATATCGAGCAGCTTAGCCTGCATTTCCTGCGCCTTTTCCGCTCCTATCTCTCCAGCCGCCACGTATGCGTCAATGCTCCTTGCCACCATATCCTTCTCCAGCTGCTCCAGGTCGTTGCTGTAGTCTCGCTCGTTGTCGTACATACCTGCGAGGTATAGCTTCTTTGCGTCCATTACTTGCTCGTTGTACTTGTACTGGATAAGCGCAATCGCTTCCTGCAATTCCTTTTCCTGCTTCTTCCTGCGCTCGGCTTCCTCCTTTGCCGCCTTGTCGGCTGCTGCCTTCTCCTTCTTGGTCTTAGGGGTAGTGCTGGCGATATTAGTGCCGTCCTTGAGCTTTGTATTGTCGGTTGTGGCGGTCGCCATGGATGGTGCATCTGCGCTGACTGGTATCTTGATGTTAGCATGGTTAAAAGTATTCTTCATGCCACCCACGATAGCATCAGCCATTCCGCTGCCGAATTTCTTCAAGTCTCCCCAAGCCTCCTTCACTGTATTGCCAAGACCCGAAAAGATGGAGTTAAAACCGTCTCGCATCTTATTCACGTCAAAGGAGAAAAAGCCCTCAAACATCTGCAACAGTCCCCTCACTGGTCTTGCAACAAGCTTAATGGCATCTATGATGATGTTGAAGGCAAACAAGGCAACCTGCCCGACAGACTTAAACGCAAAGCCTATCAACTGAATCAATCCCCTAAATGCCACGCTTTGGTTATAAAGGTTGATGATTGCCCTCAATAGTTTCGTTAGATGGTTGCTCACGAATGTTGCCGCCTGAGCCTTCATCATTTCGAAGCCGCCACCAGTAACGTCAAAGAGTGCACTTGCGGTATCCTTCAAACGCTTGTTGGCTTCCACCTGCTGTTCCTGAGCCTTGGCAACATCACTGGATTGTTCCTTGACCTTATCCATGTTCATCTCAATGTCTCCGAGGGTCTCGATGTACTTTAGACCTGCATCCTCGCCAGGACCTCCAAATATATCTGCGATGGCTGTTCCTACCTTGGCTGATGAAGCAGGGAACTCCTTTAGCTTGTTCCCGACCTCCTGCATGATGTCGAATGTGGTCTTGCTACCGTTTTGCAGTTCTTTCTGAACTTTCTCGCTTGATATACCTATGCCATCCAATGCGGCTGCTGTTGCGGTAGTCATCTCTCGAAGTCTAAGATTACCCTCCTTAATGGTGTCAAGACCCTTGTCAGAGAATATTCCCTGCTTGGTGGCGTTGGTTGAAATTGCCACGAATTGCTCCGCATTCAATCCAGCTTCCTTCAGGTACGTTGGGTATTCCTTTACGTTCTCTAGGAAATCATCACTAGCATTCGCACCAGCCACAAAGCCATCCTGCAAAAGCTTTAGCGATTCTGATACACTGATGCCAAACTGCTTACTCATTACATTTGCGGATTGCAAGGTTTCGCCAAAATCCACGTCAAACGTCTCGCTGATTGCCAAGGCTTGATTTCTCACTGATTTCATTTCGTCACCGATAAGCCCAGTGAACTGCATGGTCTTGCGTGTGGCTTCCTCTATGCCCTTGTTGTAGTCATAGAACCATTTGAAAGCCATTCCGACACCAGCCACACCTGCCATGGCGAGGAAATAAGGGTTGGTCAATAAGGAAAGAGCCGTATTTTTCAACGCACCAAACTTTACCCTTAGGTCTTCCACAGACTTTCCCATTTCCATAACCTTTCCGATTCCAGTATCATCAACAACATCAAAACCGAAAAACTCGGTATTCTGTAGGTCGTCAGCCGCCTTCATCATTGAATCGTAATAGCTGCCGACACTGCGCTGAAATCTTCCAGTAGCCTCCTCAGCCTCTTTCAGCTCCTCTATCAAGTCTTGAATGTGCTCCTGCATCTCCTGACCCTTGGAACTATCACGCTCGGCACGGCTCATCTCATCGTAAGCCTTGGTGGCATTTGAAAGCTGGGCACGCAACTGCTTCAAGCTGCCCTCCTGCTCGTTCTCTGTGCGCACGTTGTTCTGGATTTCCTTCTGCAGGGTACGCACGTTGTACTGATATTCCTTGATGGTTGCGTTGATGGCTTCCGTCTGCACCTTCATTTCGTTTGTCGTGATGGTCTTGTCTTTTTCCTGCTGCTGCAAGTCCTTGATACTTGCCTTCAACTGGTCTATCTTTTCCTTGTATCTGATGATGCCATAGATTGCATCCTCGTACTTGACCTTGATGTCAAGAATCTGCTGTTTGTCTTCACTTACCATAGTTCTTTCTTTCTAATTGTTCAACTCTATCATTGTAACCTCGCAATATCCGCTGCTTGTTGTCTTGATTTCAAGAACTGCAAAATACGCTCCGTACTGCGCAAGGTACACTGGCTTCGTTTCGTCAAAATCTAGTATATTCAAGTCCGACAGATTGAGCCGTTCCGTGATTACGTGCGCCCTGGCGATACTTGCTGCAAGCTGCTTGTACTTCGTATCGAATATGTTCTGAAGGTCAATACCAAATCGAAGTGCAGCTTGCTCCTTATCATCTCTTAGCGTCATTATTCGCTCCTTGCATCCCTTATACTCTCCACCATTCTTCATGCCGAAAGAATCAAGTGTTCTTATCGGTATGCGGTTGTCATCGCTGGCTGCAAAAGGTAGCGTCCACGTGTCCTGCTCGTAGTCCAAAGTCTGGTTGCTGATTGCGAGGTCTGCATCATAGTCTCCAGTTGTCTCTTCGTCTTCCTTCCACTTGTAGCGGTTGTGCTGCATGAAGTCAGAAACGGTATACTCGCTTTTTCGTGGCGAGCCTTGGCGATCATACGGAATGAGTTTTCCGCTCCAGTTGTAGGCATTCGCCTTGTTGCTCCAGACGCTGGAAAACATAACGAACTGTACTTGCGTGCTATTTGTCAGCTGTCTAGGGAATGAGCCAGTTATCAAAGCCAAAAACTTAATGAAGTTTGTTACCTCGATTTCGGGTAGGTTTATGCCGATAGGGAAACTCCCCCCAATCGGCACGCTATCTCCAATCTTGGCTCTCGCTGTGATTTTGCCACCATAAACGGAAGGCAGGTTAACTGTGTTTATTCCGTGCATGATAGTCTCAAACGTCAGTACATCATCCTTCTTTAGCGATATTGTGTTTGTTCCTGCCGAAAGTAAATAAAGATAGCCATCGATAGCATAGCTACGTAGTACGACCGGGTACTTAACCTGCCCATCCTCGTATTTCAAATCTCCGAACTCGTATTCCTGCGTGGATGCCTCACCTCCGGTGATACTTGGTGTTGTTACGGTCATTCTCACGCCCATAGGCAACTGAATCTCCGCTGCGTCATCAAACTGATGTCTGACGTAGTATTGCACTTGCACATCAAAGGTCAGTTCGCAATCCTTCGTTATCGTCAGTTTCTGTACATCGCTGCCAGTGCTTGGTGTGACTGACGTCAATGAGTTGTTGACGGAAAAGGAAAGTGCTCCCAGTCCGTCACGTCTCTTAACGTCTGCGGTCAGATTACCGATGATTGTCTTGTCGTCTGCCTTGTTGTTGATTATAGGCACAACGAGGTTGTTCAACATCTTCTTTGCTTCATCATCCTGCCAAACGAAAGATACGCCCGACGTCCTCGCTATCCTTGACAATAGCCAGTTTACGGTCACACATGGCTGCAAGAATTTTGGGGACGTTTTATATTCATCCACCGCCACATCATCGCCTACGAAATCCTCCTTATTATCGCCATCTATCATTTCGTGCATAGGTGTCAGCCCGGTAACTGATAGCGACAGAGTGCTGTAATATTCGGCAGGTGCATTCACTACGAGGTATGCAGCTCTAGCCTCTCCTCTGATGGTGTATACTTCCAGCGTCTCATCTTCTCCGCTCACGGATATAACACGCATGTACTTATCCAGTACTGCATAGCTTCTATAATCGCCCTTTCCTTGCGCTTGCACATTTGCCGTTGATGATGGCAAGAAGGGGATGAGAGCACAAATCGTGTCCGATGCGTTCTCTATATTTCCATTGATGTACTTTCCGACCTCTGCGCCAGTTCTGATGCGTCCACGGCTAGCCGAGTATTGTGTCGTGGTATACTTATTCCTCTGCACCAGATTAATACCAAAGTTATCTTTGCTTTCAATTCGGTATGGGTTGTAATAAGCAAAGAATATTCCCTTGTTCACAGCTTCCTCCCTTGTGTTTGGTTTGTTGTACTTTTCAAAAAGCACTCTGTCTGTCACTCCCAGTTCGTTCAGTTTCATTCCGCTCTCAAGTAGCTTCGTAAACGCTGGCATTATACCCCAGTAAATTGAAACCTCAATGTTTTCCTCGATGCTCAGCACGTTCAATCGTCCGTCCTTGATAATTTGCACACCTCCACGGAAATAACTGCACTGGTGGAAAATAAAAGGGTATCTGCTGCCGCTCTTCGGTCTGTCCGCTTGCTGCAAAACTGAAAGGTTGTGCACCGTCCGTGGTAGCTGGATGGTGTACGTGTAGTTCGAGGTCATTTTCGTGACGTCACGAAAAAGGTTGCTCTTAATGTCGAGCACCACATCGGTGCTCTCCGGCAAATCCATCAAAACACCGTCTATATAAAGTTGCTGGTCTGTCATAATCTCTGAACGTTAATGTTATTTATTATCATTTCGCACACGAAATCCTGCAAGCAAGCTGTGCTCTTCGTGTAGCTTCCTGCCTTGATTGTTACGCTCGTCCACTGGTCTTCCTCGTGCATCCAGTCTCCCCCGAGGTACATGTCAACGACTGGGCTGCTGGCTAGGTCTTGCAGCATATCGAACGTATCACTGTCAACCAACGGGGCACAAAGTTTGATTGAATCCGTGCGCTCGTATCCCTGCCTTCTTCCGCTGTCGCCAACGTAGCCGTATATGTCGCTGTATCCACACAGATTGTTGCGTATGAAACTCAGGTCGCTGGCTATTTCTCTCGTTTCCTCCCCAGACGCAAATAGCCAATAGCGAATGAATCCGTGTCGGTCAATCCAACGCAGATAGATGCCGCTCTCGGTATCGTCTCTGTCAATGCGCAGCAATAGTGACTGCTTGCCACCGGCAGATAGACAGAAAGTAAGGTCGAAAGTATTGTCAAACGTTCCCTGCTGAATCTCTCCATCGTAGTCGTAGATGTTCCAGTACCTGGCACCGCTTGGTAAGATGGCTGCATTGAAGTCTATCATGTCGGTGGTCGGAATCTCAAGCAGCTTGTTGGGTGCTCCCTCGTAACCTATAAGCAGTTTGGTGTCCGCCTTACTTAAATACATACCAAAAGAGAACGGATAGTTGGTGAACCACGTAAGGCGTTTGTAGCCGTTCCAGGTCTCCCCGAACCTTGGCGCACCCCATACTACGTTCGTAGTGAATTCGATGCTCGCAAGCTGTCCGTCTCTGTCATCGTATGCGTTAACCTCAACTCTTATGTGCTGGGATAAGTTATTGACGTCATAGTTTATCGTCCAGTCCACGCCTGCATTGATGCGTCCATCGAAAATGGCTTGCACGTATGCTTTGAAGTCTGTTATACACTTTCCGTTGAACGCCTCCACATTGTAGGCTCGTTCCGTTTTGCCCCATCTGATTATTACCTCAATACACGATAGGTTGCTTCCACTCGCTCTTATGATGCAAGGCAAGAAGGCGAAGCATACTTCATCGGGATAGAAAAAAGAATATCCGTTGTTCACTGTCTGTCTCATACCGTCTCATTGTTTAGTTTGATACTTCCCACCGACTGGTGGATTAAGAAAATAAGTCGCTGTCCGAGCCGCTTCATCGTGTCGGGCACAACATTGCTGTATACGTCAGCCCTGCCGCCAGTCCGGTGCAGTTTAGAACCCTTGTTGGCGATGGTGTGGGCGATGGCTCCAGCCATGCTCATGTCGCCACGCTCTTGTGGTGTATACTTGTGTGCCCGGTCGGTCTTGTAGGGGATAGGTCTTCCGTGCAGTCCCTTGTCTTTCATCCATTGCCGGATGATGCCAGCAAAGCCGTATGGTATCTTTCCTGCCCTTCGTCCGGTCTCCAGCACTCCGAATGGCTTGTGTCCCCATAGGATGGTTTCTTCCTCGCTGGGCTGCTCCACCTTTAGGCTCGCTATCGTTCGCCCTGATGCGTTCTGCCCATTGATACGTATGTGGTTGATGATAAGCTGCCGTGCTCTCTCCACTTCCTCACGCATGATGAGCGATGCCGCCTTGGGGTCGAATTGAATACCTCCCTTGCTCATACCTCACACCCTCCTATTCTCTGTGTCAGTTGCAGGGAGTACATTACGCCAGACACGATCGTGCTCAGCCGCTCGATGATGGTCTCGTAGTACTGCTGCCCCTCCAGCGGTTCGAACTGGTGCGACTGATTGATGGCTCGTATCATCCTCGCCCCTGCCACCTTCATTCGGTCGATGCACTCTCCATTGTCTTCTCCTTCCGCTGCCCTCGGTACGGTGTCGAGATAAGCCAGGGCAACGTTCACGGTGTCGTATACCCTGCCGTTGCGTATCTCTGTCGTGCCGCTGGCTGGGATGATGCAGACGATTGCCGGATAGCTCAGTTTCTCCAGCTTGGTGTCTGCTGTGTCCCAGTCTTCGAATAGGTAGGTATAGTCTGGTAGCGTGTCTGCTGCCAGCTGCTTTAATGTTTCTCTGATTGTTGCCATAATTATCTAGATTTACGTTTCATTTCTTCCGCTTGCAACTTCTGCAGGTTTCGCTCGTACACGCTTCTCTTGTTGTCCATTTCCATGCACTTGTAGATGCGAAGCCATGGCGTTTTTAATACTTGGTCGTGGTCGCTGATGCCCATCCTTACCGCATACCAGTCCAGCATGCCGAATAGTCCGAACCGCAGGGTATCGATGCCTGCCTCCTTCTCCAGTCTCGTTGGCTTCGCTGTGTCTGTGCTCTCGAAGAGCTTGTTGATGCGCTCGACCTCTGCTGTTACCCAGCCGATGAGCATAACGACATCAACCGCCCTAGCCTGCTCCACTTCCTTGTGGCTCAGACCGAGGACGGTTGTCACTATCTGATACAGACTTTCTTCGCTGTCTGATAGCTGGGAAAGGTCAATCAACTGCCCGATGGATAGCTGGTTGAGATTGTCGGGCACTTGTTTCCCTCCGACAAACGCTGGTCGTGGCTGCTTGCCGATTTTGTAGCTGGTGTGCCTAGCAACTGCCAGCCAGTACTTGAATGTAGTGTTATTATCCATACGCTTTTATATTTTTTGTCGTTATCTTTGCCTCAATACGTGCGCCCTAGCCGTTCCATGGCTCGCTACGGATAACTTCTTCAAGGCTACGTATCGTATTGCGTCTATGCCGTGGTTAAATGCGTCTATAGGCTGGTTCGTTGTCTCTCCATCCCTTGACTTCTTCCACTTGTATTGCTGCATGTTCCCGATGATGCCGTGGCTGCGTCTTGTTATGTTGATGCGGAAACGCTTGAGAATGTCGATTCCGTTGTTGATACTGTCCGCTCCCTTGGTGCTGCCGATTATCCACAGCCCTCGGTTGTGTATCTCCTGAATGCTCTTAGGCTCTGCCGAATCCGCAATGATAAGGTCTCGTTTCGTCCGTCCTTGTTCCTTGCATCGGTCTGCGATGTCATCGTTCGTCATTCCAGGCTGGTAGATTTCTTCGTCCACCCATAACTCTCCGTGCGCCAATATAACGTGCTCCAGCGCAGTTGGGTCGTTGGTGAATCCGAAGTCCATACCCCTGCATTCCATCTTCCACTCATCCCTTGGTGGCAGCTTGTCAACGATGCCCCAGTTGGTGAAGATAAGCCCGGTTATCTTTCCAGTCAGTCCACGCGCATATACTCGCCAAAGTTCTGGGTCGTCAATCTCTTCAATTTTCTTGTGTTCCTGCTCAGTCAGGAATCGGTTGTTTCGGTGGTCGCTCAGGATCAATCTGCAATCATCCCTGCCGATGATGTTGTTGTGAACCCAAAACCTTGCGCTTGGATTGTAGTCGATGAACACCTGCTTTCGGGTTCGAATGGCAAGCTGCCAAAACACTTCGTAGGGCACACCGTTTGCCTCGTTAATAAACAGATAGTCACGCTTACCGTTCTTAGCGTCCTGCGCATCCTGGTAACTCTTGAACTCGATGATTGAGCCGTTCTTTCCTCGGTAGCTGCTGTCGCTCTTATTGTTCTTGAACCAGTCCAGTAACTCTGCCCTTGTGTGCAGGATGGTGTCGAGGTCTCGCATGGCTCCCACCTTTAGGTTCGGAAGGTCTTGACCGCACACCGTGATAATTACCCTTGGATGCTCAAAAGAAAGCACTATAAGACGCTGCATAATGGTGTATGTCTTCCCCGAGGACGTGCCTCCTTGGTTCACGAGAAACCTTGGCTTCACGTCCGCATTCGGGGCATACAGTTCACCAATAACGTCAAATAGTGCCATTCTTACAAACAATAAAACTTAAAACAAAAATTATTCTTTATCCAATCCCTCACGCTCGATTACTTCCTGCTCGCTGGATGCACACTGGTGTCCCGAGTTGATGTAGCGAACCTCGATGCCGCCTTGGAAGCCTGCGTTCAGGTCGAGCACGACCTTATCCAGTCCGAGTAGCTTGCAGATTTGCGTCTCTGCCTTGATGATGATGTCTAGGTAGCGTGGTTCTCCGAATCCTCGCTTCTCGGCATCGTACATTACCGCCTTGATGGTCTCGATTGAAACCTGCCTCCCTCGCTCATCTACGACTGGAAGTCCCTGCTGGGTCGATGTCTTTTCGTGGTAGTCTTCCTTGGATTTCTCCCAGGCTTCCCACGCTTCACGTATTACCAGCTTCAACCTTGCCACCTCGCTGGTTATTTTTTCGTCCGTGTCGGTAAGCCGCTCTTCCCTCCACTCCTTCAATAACCGCTGAATGTCGCAGTGTGCTTGATTGTATTTCGGTCTGTCGAGCCGCTTGCGAACCTCTGCCGTGATTTCTCGCTCCGTCCATCCTCTGCGGTATAGGGGTGCGATAATCTGCAGGCGGTTCTCGATGTCGATTTTCTGTGCTCGATGTTTGTTGTTGTTACCTTGTGGCATATTTTGATTCCTTGAAATTTATTTGATTTTTTATAAAAATTCTACTTGAAAAACTTGCATATTTCAAATAAATTTCGTATCTTTGCAAACGTAATAAGGGAAGAGTCCTTATTTACTGAAACCCTCCGAGGATGAGGGAAAAGTAAAATGAAATCCCAAAGCCTTATGAGAACTTACATTTCGATTAGGATTTGGAAAATCAAAATAACCTTCACGATTGAGCTCTGAGGGTTTTGATTATTCCAAGGGGTGGTGCTCGAACCACCACCCCACTTTGGGATTTCGTTTGCAAATTTACGAATTAATTTTCATATCACCAAATTTTTAACATTATGAGTACTACGAATGAAACTACCTCCAAATCTTGGGGAGGTGCTCGCAAGGGTGCAGGGCGAACGAAGAAATACGCTGCAACATTCTATTTCGGTGCTACCGAGGACGTGGCTAACATCTTGGCAGGGGTCGATAAGAAAGACCGCAGCGGCTTCATCAACCAGTGTATTCTCAAAGCGATGGGCAGGGGTTAATCTCCTGCCTTTTTTCGTTTCCGCTCCATTGGAGTTATTTTGTGCGAATTTTGCGTGTGTGCCGCTCTTTCCGCAAACTGGTGTAGTTTATCAACCTTGAAGAGAAAAGCCGACACATCGCAGCTATTCGCCATGCTTCTTAAACTCGTCTATCTTGACCGCTTTCTCGCCAGTCAGCTTTTCCCAGCGTGCAATGATAACATCGCAATAATGTGGGTCGAGCTCCATCAAGAACGCATTGCGGTTTAACTGCTCGGCTGCGATAAGCGTTGTACCACTACCACCGAACCCGTCATATACATTCCAATCTTCCTTTGTGCTATTGCCCATCAAATAAGCAAAAAGCGGCACTGTCTTCATCGTAGGGTGTTCCCTTGATACTTTAGGTCGAGCCATATCAATAACCGTTGTCTGCGCTCTGTCGTTGAACCAATTGTGCGCACCTCCATTTTTCCACCCATAAAGACACGGCTCATGCTTCCACTGGTAGTCCTGCCGCCCTAGACAAAGCGAATCCTTGTTCCATATCAATGTCTCACGTAGCTCCAAATCTTTCGTGCTCATTAGAGCCTCTCTGAACCACATCGAATAATTGTCGCTGTGGAAAATATAGAAAGCAGCACCCTTCTCCATAGTTTCTTCTGCTGCCAAAAATGCAGCCGACAGGAAATCCCGGAACTTGTCATTGTCCATTTTGTCGTTCTTGACCGTCAGCCCATCCGTTCTATGCTTTCTCTTGCTCATCATAACAGAACCTTCGTAACCATAGCCAACATTGTATGGAGGGTCTGTAAGATACAGATTAACCACTTGCTCCCCCATAAGGAACTTGACCTGCTCTGCATCCGTGGAGTCACCACACATAAGGCGATGCTTTCCGAGTTGCCAAAGTTCGCATTCCTTGCACCGCTGTGGGATTTTCTCTGCATCCTCATCGAACTCATCATCCTTTGCCTCCTTCTGATCCTCGTCTGCCTGCTCTCCATTTTTCAATGAATCAGGACTCATCCACCCTTGCAGCTGCCAGTCTTGAATACCCCAGTCCTTCAAGAGGTCGGTATTCCACTGGTTCGCCAGAGCATCGGTGTCCCAGTCTCCGAAGCCTGCATTATCCTTGATGATGAATTCTTTCTTTTGCGCTTCCGTCAGGTCGGATGCCTTGACGATGGTTGCAGTTGGCTGCTCCTTCCAAAGGCTCCAGTAGTAGGCGATTAACCGCTTCTCTGAATCGGTCAGCCGCTTGTCTGTGTCGAGAACGTCCATGATGGCTTCGGGTGTCATGCTTACGATGTGGCAGAGTGCCCTCGTTCTCATATTGCCACCCAGTGCCTTGTATGTCTCATCTACGACTATAGGGCGAAGCTGGAGCATCTTAGGGAAGACGAGGATGCTCTTGACCAGCTTTTGAAAACTCGCCTCAGTTATGGTTCGAGGGTTCGCTTCGTTCTCGCTGACCCTCGATAGTGCGATTTCTTCTGTTTCCATTTTCTTCTTGTTTTAAGTTCGAAATTACATGCTTATCTGATAAACACTGGCGCAAAGATACTACTTTTTTGCTTTAGTTGTTTGTTCTTTGCACACTTTTAACTTTTTCCAACACTTCGTTTTTATCTTATCCATCAAAGGCTCTGATGGTCTTTTGCAGGGTTGTCTGTGGTTTCTGCGGCTTCACTCTGACCGGGTATCCTGCACAGACCCAAGCGAGAAGAAGTGCGTCTCTCTGGTCTTGGTTCATTCTAGGCATCTTTTGTCCTGCGCTTACAAAATAAGCAATTTCGTCCTGCGTGATTTTTCCGTCCTTGCCTTTCCAGCACTTCTTTAGTGGCTTGATGATTTCGCAGGGGATATTGTAATGCTTGCAGCACTCAACGATGAGAATTCCGGTCTGATGGTTCATTCCGGCTGATCGTCCGATGGCTGCTGCCTTGACTGCTGTCATGAATTTACCTAGCAAATGCCAGTTGCTCTTGTTGAGCCAGCCGCCTTCAATCACGACCTTGACCTTTTTGCAGCTCTCGTTCATTGCTCTGAGGTAATCTATCAAAGCTGGGAAGTTCATTTTATAGGCAAGAAACTTCTTGTCGTCAAATACTGCTCCGACACCGCTTTCCTGGTTGTCGGGGTCGATGCCGATTATAACTGTTCCTTTTTCCATTTTTTCTTTAAAGTACTTATTTTGTTTAAATTTCGCGTATAAGCGTTTATTTTGTTTTGCTGGTGTAGTTTACTATCCAACACCCTTTACGTGCGCATATACGTGCACACATGCGTTATTATCCCTATCTTTCCCCTACCCCTTTCTTTCCCTTCTTTTGGGTTGCGATAGAGAAAGCTGGCAGGGATTCCGGAAGTTGTGCCTGCGCTTGCAAAATAAATGAATAACAAAATGAATATGTTGCAGGGTTCTTCCTTCTTCCACCGCCAGCCGAATGAATAAGAGCCTTCTCTACGTCCGGCTTCTTCCTCTCACGCATCGCTCTGTCGGCTACCCGGTTCTTCGTACCGTAGTTCCGGTAGTGCTTACTCCAGTACTCCTTTTGATACGCCCGGTATTTTTCCCGGTTTCTCTTTCGCCACTCCTTCGTGGCTCTGAGGATCTGTTCCCGGTGTTCCTGGTAGTACGTTCTGTTCTTCTCCCTTGTTGCGAAATCGCTCATTGCATTCAAGTATTACCTGATGTTCTACATATTGCTTGCGTGCCGGGCAATATATGCCATTTAAGCAGTTTCGCCCAACATCGCAAGCCTTGCATAATTCACTCGCCATGCGTCCACTAGAAAGGTAAGTCTACGAAGTCGTAGTCAGTGAAGGCAAAATTCTCGTGACCCTCGTATGGGATGCATTGAGTGAAGTCTGCTGCCTTTCCGCTATGTAAAGGCAAGACGTTGTATCTAGATGCAAAATCCTCTCCACGGTCACGGACAAAGAACGCTGGAAGCCACTTGAATCCTTTTCCGCACCTTACCAGCACCTTGTCAAAGGTCTTGAAGGCTGGCTGCCCCTTCGCTTTCTTCTCCCATAGGGTATAAGCCTCTTTGAACGTGCAATATTCGCTCTCTGTTGCTTCTCGCAGTTCATCGTGTACGCTGATTCGCAGGTCGAAGGTTTGGTCGGTCACGAACTTCTCGTTCTCGATTTCGTACTGGTTGCCGAATGTCAGCGTATCTTCTCTTTCATTCTTGCCGATGAGCTTGCCGATGATTGTCAGCTCTCCGTCTTCGTCTTCCTCTCTGAAAACGTAGAGTTTGCCGATTTCAAACGCTGGCTTCTCAATTTCCAGAGTTTCGAGGTTCAGCTTGCCACCGAGCCGCTCTTCAACGAATCGGATATAGCCTGCTGGATCATCGCTCTTGACCCAATCGGCTGTTCGGAAACTTGAAGCACGCTTGTAATACAAGCATTCTTTCTCCTTGACGAATCTTCCGAGAAAGCGTGTCTTCGTCTCATCCTCGAATTTCTCGAAGGTGCAGGTTCCTTGTACTCCCTTGTCGCCTGCAAACTCCAGCACGTCTCCCTTCTTGAAGAACTTGCTCCAGTCTCTCATTTCCTTTGATGGGAAGAGCAGGACTTCTCCTTCCTCCACGTGTTTTCCGTTTTTATTGAAGGTGTATTCTGAGCCATCATTGGTGTTGGTAATAATTGCCTCAGCTGCTTCCTTGTTGTCTTGGAGGTAGCGGAGCTCAACATTTCCGCAGATTGGCGTGTACAACTCTGTACCACACTCTACGTCCTTCAAAATCTCATAAATATCAATATCTTTCTGTTCCATTGTCTGAATGTTTTTATTGTTTGCTATTCTCATTTTCATAATCTGAATGTTTTTATTGTTTATAATTTTTCTTGTCCGAGTTTCTTGTATAGCTCAATCAGCTCCATTGTATCGAGCCAAAAGTCGGTGTTGCCAACGAATACGTGATGATGATGATTGTCCTTGATGATTTCTATCTTTTTCATTTTCAACTACGTTTAAAATTGTTCGGGTCCGCATTGTAATCTTTGAGGATACATTCGAGAGCCTTGATTTCATCATCTGCCAGCCAGATGTCTCTGTCTTCGATTGACAGATGATGAAGACCACACTCACGGACCAGTTTTATATCAACTCTGTACATAGCTAATACGGTTTATGATAACTATTTAAAAAGTTCTTGTTGCGGATGAATGATGTCTGCCCGCTTCTTCTTAGCCGCCCATAGAAGGAGGTTGGTGTTCTTGATTCCAGCATTCTTCTCAAGGTCTCTGATGATGCAGGTCAGAGCATCTTGAACCGCTTCTTTCTCATTACCGTAGAAAATACTGAGAGTGTCGTATCTGCTCGGGTAGGCTACCGGGCTGTCGTACCCATGCTTTCCCTTCTGAATGCTGTAGCCCCATATCCAGCCGAACTGGGTGTTGGCGGTCATTACCTTCCATCCCCAGTTGTCTACACCCTCTACGGCATACTCGATTACGTGCGGATTAATGCACTCATCCTTGATGTTGTACTTGAATCCTTCATGCTCTGCGACCGGCTTCTTGATGTCGTAGCTATTATCGGTCAACCATTTGAGCCAGTCGTCTGAGGTCTTGAAAACAAGCCCAGCGGCTCTGCATTCGTGAAAAAACAACTCATTCATGGCTTTCAATCTCTATAAAGTGACACTCGGCGCAAAATGCACAAGCGCAATACTCGCCCAGTTCCTCGGCATCAAGGGCACACACATCGCAGCCACTTTCATCACGAGTATCATCCTTAACTCTGAGAACCTTGCCTTCTACATTCAGAAGCGTACCATCCTCGAAATACTCGCCCATTTCGTCCGGTTCATTAATTACAATTACTTCTTCTGCCATAATTCTTTTGTTTTAAGTGTTTAAAATCTGTTTGCTTATAAATTTACCGTCTGGAGCGTGAAAACGTCCCAGAGCGGCTGATTTTGCCCTCATCCGTTATTTTTCGGGCTTCCAGTCAATACCAAGCCGCTGTAGAACTCCCTTCTCGTAGTATCTTGTCAGCGAATCCTTGGCTGGCTTGTTGTTTGGGTTCTTCTTCAAGTCTGCAAGGTTCTGCTGGATTACCCACCGGAACTTGCTGTCTTGGCTCTGCTGGCTCGCTGGCTGCTGGTGCTTGGCTTGCTCGTAGAGTTCCCCGATGCTCGGTCTTGCCGTTGCCGCAGGATCCTGCGCCTTGACTGCTTGTGGCTGGCTCGTTGTTGAAGTTGCCTTCCAGCACCTTTGCGAAATTCTGCTCATTACCGAATATCCAATCAAACTTTCCGAGCCAGCCATGCTTATTATTGCCGTTCATGAAGTCAGATGCCATCGCAATGTCAATTACCCGGTACAGAGTTTTCACGTCTCCCTTGCATTGACGAACCCTTGCCTTGACCATCACCTTGCGGTTCTCAGTCATGAGCGTAATAGGCGGCATCGCACTCTTCGTCTCATCATGCTTGCGGTTCCAGTATTCCTTGACGGCAGCATAGTCTATCTTTTGAGATTTCGAAACCTTGCCGCCACCGGGTGCTTCGGTCTTGACCGATGCACTCTGAATACCTTCTTTAGAAGGTTTATTATTATCTGCAAGTTTACTTGCATCACTATCACTATCACTATCACTATCACTATCACTATCATATAGGTATCGTGTCGTATCGTTTGGTATACGTTCGTATACGCTCGTATCGTTTGGTATACGTTCGTTTTCTTTGGTATTATTCGTATTCGATTTATTCCATCGTTTACGAATGTTCTCCCGATTACGTTCGCATTTCTTTTGATACTTCTGCTGGTTTCTATCAATCTTGTCTTTGATAAAGACGAAAGCCATACGTACGACTGGTTCTAGATTGATAACCTCGCCATCCCTTGCGTATATGAAGAGTGCCCGGGTCAGTTGCCCGAGTTGCTCGTCCGTCAGCCCCTCGATTAGTTGATAGTCTGATGTGTATAAGATGAATGAATCGTTCATGATTTTATTCTGATAATGATAATTTCTTTTCCAGCTTCCGTTTGAGCACGGTAGCCATACGGATTTTGTTCCGCTGGCTTGTGTCGGTCGGTGCTGTCACTTTCCCACCTAGGGAAATATAATTCTCCAGTTGGGAAATTATATTCCTTAGGTCGGTTTTTGATATAGAAACAGCCATAAGCCCTGCCTTTACTTAATTAGCAATCTTCGTGCTCCCTGCACCTGCTTGATGTAGGCAGCGCATTCCTCGGGGTGGTCCGTCTGAAAAGCCTTTGCATCGAACTTCTCGCTTGCCTTCGGTGCTTTCCACGTTGCCAGCGTCTTGCCGTTTCCGTCCACGATGCTCTCTGCGTCCCCGAAGAACAGCTTCAAGTTGTCCTCGATCTCCTTCTGTCGGTTCTCCAGTGCCTTGCCCTTCTCCTTGATTTCCTTCAACTCGATGAGCATATCCCCGATTTCTGCTGTGGCTTCAATCTCCTTTCCTGCCTTGTGCAGTGGCGACTTCAAGAGAACGTCTTGTGCGCTGTACGCAGGTGGTTCTTGGTTGCCCACGATGTAGTCAAGCCAGAACTTGGTTATCTCGTCCCTCATCCATCCGAAGAACTCGGGGTCGAAATCGATGTCACGGTAGCCGAACTCCCTGCCTGCTGTCAGCCAGGCAAGTGCTCCATCCTTGTATTCTCCCACTCCGAGGTTCATCTGAAGCTGGCAGAACCAATGTTTCGGAAGGTCGTCTGCATCTATCTGCATCTGCGTTGTCTTGCACTCGAGGATGCTCTTGCTTGCTTCGTTGTGTGTTGCCCCGGTTCTCCAGAAGGTTCGGTCTGGACTTACTCTCAGATACGGAGTATCGGTGTTCGTGATGGTGTAGTCGTCCGTGCTCGCCTTGATGATGTGGCAGTGGCTCTCTCGCTTGAAGAACTGCGCCACGGCATCCTCCAGCAGGTGTCCTGCAACCATCGCAAAGTTCTCAACCTTTGGTGGGTCGATACCCTTCTTGCGTCTCCATAACTGGTATGGGGTCTCCCATGGGTTCAGTCCCAGTACTGCGCCTGCCTCTGATGCACCTATTCCCTTCGAGCGGTTCTGCAACCACTCCTCTCTGCTTTTATATTTGATTATCTGTTTCATTGTCTGAATGTTTTCATTAAGAATTTTCTTGCTGCTTCGATAATAAGATGGCGAAGGAATCCGTCCTTTTCCATTGTCTGTGCAATTCCGCTTGCGAGGAAATTGGTCGAGCCGTGGTAGGCAATATGAAAATCGAATCCTTGGTTTCCGTTTTCGTCTGTGTCTCCAGTCGTCTCTGCTGCAACCTGCAGATAGTTTCTTTCTTCCTCGTCTTCCTCTGCCCATGCCTTGTACCCATCTGCGGTTCTGCTGAAGTACTTGTCGATGGTACTCTTGTGTCTCTGATTGTTTTCTTTTTCTGCCATAATTTTTACTGAATGTTTAAAAGTTGCCACGGCTTCCCTTGGTAGGTTGTGATGGGAGCCCACCCCATAGGTTGTGCCGTGGCGGTTCGGGCAAACGTTATAACTTTATAAACTAAAACTATTTCTTTGCTGCTGTGCCAGTCTTTCCTTGGCTGCGGCTCATTGCCTTCTCTGCCTTCTTCTGTGCGCTCTCGGCTGCTGCCTGCGCCTGCTGTGCGATGGCTTCCTGCTGCTTTGGCTTTTTGAAGGTCTCCTCCACTGTGGTCGTACCTTCCTTGATGGCGTTGTACACACCAGCCAGCTTCTGAATGTCCTCTGCCGTTACTTCCTCGGCTGATTTCTTGCCCAGGTATTCCAGCAGCATAAGGTCTGTTACCTGGTACACTTGGAAGCAGGCTACACAGCTCTTCCACTGGCTCTGTACGCCAGTCTGCTTGATGTGCTCAAGTGCCTTTGCCTGCACTTCCTTCACCACGCTTGCAATCAATACCTGCGGCACGACCTTGCAGATTGCGTTACGCTGGGCGATCGCCACGGCTGCATTGCCAACTACCACCTGCATGTCCTGCGAGAAGGTGTAGCCCTTCGATGTCAGAATGCTGCGCTTCACTTCGACAGAGTAGGCAACGTTGCTCTCGAGGTCGTGGCAGACGCCTTGTGCCGTAATGGTCTTGCCATCGTTTGCGATGATGCGACCTGCGATGCGAAGGTTCTTCCAGCATGCAGAAATAATTTCTGTAAATCTCACGCTAGGACCCTCAATAACAGATACCTGACCATCCTTGCCCTTGCGCTCTAGGTGGTAGAAGCAGTTGTATGCTACATCATCGTCCATCGCTGCCAATGCTACCATATTCTGCTTGCACTGCATGATGTCTCGAGGGAACTTGTGCGCTGTGGCAATCTGTCCGTCAATCTCCGAGCGGTTGATAGCTTCCAGCATTTCGCCACCGCTCACATTGATAATTTCATTTTCCATAATTCGTTCTTTTTATTGTTCAACATAATCTTTTAATTAACTCTAGTGGAAGGCTGGGGATTCGAACCCCAGTTGATTGCTATTCCACCCTTGCCTGCTGGTGGATGCCCTTCCGTTGCAGGGCGCACGCTGTCGTTTCCGCATATTGCATGGTAAAAACAACTAATTTTAGATAACCTTGAAAAATGAGTTTTGCGTGCGCCCTTTGCCCTGCCGCTGCAGGGAACCATATAATAATTGTTTAACATTTTGTGGTCAAACCAGTTGAGCCATAAGGCTGTCGAGCCTGCTTTCCTCGAAGGCGTCCATCGGGTCTTGGTCTGCGTATTGGCTGTTCTCCTCCAGCCAGTCGTCCATCACGTCCTGATAGTTGACGCAGCCCTCGATGGCTTCCTCCAGCCGCTCGCTGTCGTTGTTGCTATTCTTGTGCGTCACGACCGCTATGTTCCCGGTTCTGTCGCACCATACGCAGATGTTGCCTGCCTTGGTCTTGATGTCTACCCTTGCAACCGCTGGTCGCTGTGGATCACGGTCTAACTCCAGCCAGATAGCATCGTACATTGCCTCTTCGCATTGTTTGATAATTCTTGGTTCCATACGCTCTTACCGTCTGATTAAATAGTTAAAGAATGTCAGACGTGCGTCCGCAAGCGTCTGCTTGTTGAACTCGCTCATAGGGAGCACCGGAACTCCGTCCAGTGAAAGGCAAAGCATATTGTCGAACTCCCTTACCTGAATGCGTCTTTCCGCTTCCTTCATGGTTGCCAGTCGCTTGTTGTCCTTTCGCTCCTGCTCCCACTTGGCGGTAAGCTGCTTCGCTTTTTCGTAGGCATTCATCATAGGGCAATCCTCCAGACTTTTTTAATCTCGCTGCCCTCGAAAACCTTGCGGTTGTCGATTCTGCGGAACTTGACCTTAATCTTACCAGCCTGCAACCATCTGCGCAGGGTGTTTCGATGGATGCCCAGCACCTTGCAGGTCTCTGTCATGGTGTATCTGCCTGCGTCAGCTACCTTTGGTTCTTCGTTCGTCATAACTAAGCCCTCCAAAAAATTAAAGTTACTAATACGATGGCAACTGCCAGGCTTATTACTTCGTCACTTGTGATAATCTCGATAAACTTCTTCATACGCTCTGAATGTTTAAATGGTTCTACTTGATTATTTGCGCACGGCTGCACGTCTCTTCTTTGGTGTTATCAATCCAGCCTTGATGAGGATAACACGCACGTTCTGCTGGGTGCAACCAACACGCTGTGAAACTGCGAGCATTATTCTGCTGTCTGAGGTCTCGGCAGGTGCTTTTGCTCGGAAATCTGCAAACATCGCTATGATGTTCTTCTTTCGTTCGTCCTGCTGCTTCTGCAACGGTGTCCGAAAATCATAATTAAAATTTTCTCCCATTTTCCTTTGTATTTTAAATTATTTTGTTTATCTTTGCCAAAGAGTTTTTAAACTCATTGTGTAATTCGGTTACAAAGATAGTTTAATTCAGTTTAATATGCAAATAAAACACAGTAAAACTGCATTATTTTAACTTGTTTTAATTCTATTGTAAACTATTTTACATTATTTTAAATTAGTTCGATATGAATACAAATGAAGAAGTAATAAACAGAATTACAGAAATTAGAAAGAAGAATGGGCTATCCATCAACAAGTTGGCGGATAAATGTGGAGTAAATTCCGCAAACCTTTCGAGGTCTTTAGCAGGCAAAGCTTCATTGTCCGACCGTGTAATTTACAAAATCGCCCACGCTCTGAACGTCTCGGTTGACTGGCTGGAAAAAGGTATCGAACCGATGTTCTCTCCAACGGTTGCAAGTCCATCCGAAGTTGGTGCAGGAATTATCGGCTCGAACATTGATGCTTCGAATAGCAAGGGGGTCACTCAAACCATAGGAAACGATGCGGAAGTAGCTCTTTGGAAGAAGCTATACGAGGACAAATGCCAAGAGGTGGAAAAAGCAAATAAACGCATAGACCAACTGCTATCAATAATAGGAGGTAAATAATATGACTGGAATGGAGCTAAGAAGGTATGTTGAATACTCTGGGCTTACGATGAGCGATATAGCGAGGGAATTAGACACCAGCCCACAAAATGTTCGTTCAAAGATGATAAAGGAAAGAGTTAGTGCCGATTTTGTCGAAAGGGTCAAAAATGCGGTTTCAAAATGTGCTCCTCCAATACCTGACAAAATAAAGCAAGTAATGATTGACGAAAAGATGCATTATTGCGTAACTGGTGAGGGACTGAAAAGACGTATCAAATCATACGGAATACCTCTAAATTATATAGCCGCAGCTTTGGGGACTAGCCCTCAAAATCTAAGCGGAAGGCTAGGAGCAAAAAGTGTCAAACTTGATTTTGCCCAAAAGGTTGAAGATGTAATTCAAAAATACAAAGAGGAGATAGGGACTGATTCTAATTTTCTTTTAGAGCAACCTGAGCCTTCAGAAGAACAAAAGCCTTCAACTATACTGGAATCGGTTTTGATGGCAAAAGTTGAAAGACTCGAAAGTGAAAATTTCTTCCTGCGAAAGCAAGTTGAAACCCTGCTTGCCATTGTGGGACAAAAATAATTTAGTAACTTTGCAGCGCAATGTGGATAGAAAAATTAGGCTCGTACTTCGTTGATGTGTCGAAATACATCTTGACTGGTGTCGTGATTAGTTCGCTATTCAAGGATTTCGAGGATAAAGTATTAATTTATATAGTTGGAATCGCCCTAGCCTTCCTCTGCCTGGTCGTGGGTCTCATACTCAGCAACAAAAAGGATGGAAAGGGCAAAAAGGAAAAGGAGAAATAAATTATGGGAGTATATTTAGCTTTCTTGTTCGTGGGAGTACCTTGTATGGTGTTCCTCGCATTCTGTCTCACTGGAAACGGCAAAAAATGGCTTAGACAAAATAACTTGCTTTAGCCTATGGATGCTTTTTTGTTATTTAACGTGATGGCATTGGGAATGACCATTGCATTCGGTATTTTCTTGAAATCAAAGAAAGGTCAGAAGTGGTTGCGTGAATTATAACAATTCAAATGTTTAGATTATGGAACTAGCAACTTTATTTATGTTCATCGGTGCAGTTATCGGCACCAGTCTCGTAATTTGGTCTAAGACTAAATCGGGTCAGAAATGGCTGCGTGAACTTTAGTTCTCGCTCCAGGTACAATATCAACTAAAATTCTAAGTAACGATGAAAGATGAGGATTTCATAGAGCGGAAGGAGAAGGTTCTTCTTGCCGCTCTCGGTAAAAGCTGGCTATGGAAAGCCAGCAGGTTGATAATAGGCATTATCCCTCCAGTGGGTGCGTTTGTGATGCTGGTGCACTGCACCCTGCTCTCGTTCGGCATTCGGGTAAAACTCACGGAGTGGATATTCGACTGCTCGCTCTTCGGCTTCATCGCCTGGATCATCGTCAGTCTAGCCTATGGGTTCTGCTGGGTGCATCGGGCGTTCTCTACCTACAGAGTGCTGATTTCGTTCTGCATCGACTTCCAGCGTTCCTTCGGGTTCGGTGTCTTGTGCCATCCGCTCCATCTGCTGTTGGTCGCCCTAGGGCTGCTTCTCTTCTTCATCTTCATCAAGAAAAAGGCTTGGAATGAGTTCTAAGAAAGAAATATAAATCATTTAAACGAATAGCGTATGGGAAGTTTCATTAATGGACTGGCAAAGGGTTTCATTCGCTCTGCTGTCAATCAGGTAGGAAGGGATGCTGGTCGTGTTGTCAGCAATAACATCTATGGCGATGCTCACTCTATTCCGCACAGAAATGTTTCCGCTGGCGGTGCTGGTCGTGTTTCCAGCGTTGGAAAGGTAGAGGATGAAGGAATCCAGCCGATAGTCCCTTCTGTTGGTGCTGCTTGGTTTTGGGGTTTCGTTGGTTTCATGTTTAGTATCATCGGTGGAGTTATCCTGCTGATTGTTGGCTACAGAAAGCTGAAAAATAAACATACCGCCTATGGCTGGCAGTATACATCGCAGGCGGTCTATGTCGCTGATGGTCGCTACAAGAGAGGGGAACGATACGATGGGCATCAATTGACTAGGCGCAAGGTTGAGGTTGAAGCTGATGATTACATAATAGCAAGAAACGAGAAGATAGCAAAGATTTATCTATACTTTGGCTTTGCTGCTGTTCTCGGATATATCCTTGTAATGTTAGTTATGCCGAATGTGCCGAATTGATTACCTTCTCGCCTACGAGAAATATTTACCAGTTCTCTCACCTTCCGAGGTGGATGGGCTGCTGGCTTCTCGCCCAACGCTGGCTCAGTTGCAAGACTGGTCGCAAAGATTGAATAATCATCGGGCAAGGCTGGAAAGCGTTTTCAGTCGTGCCTACAAAAAGATAAAATGAATATGGAAGATAAAAATCTGATGTCCGCTGATGTGGATATAGTAGTTCGTTTCTTCTCTGCCATCGACCGCCTGAAGGCTGATGGTTGCATTGGCGGTCTGAAGACAATAACCGACCGGTATGGCATCAACCGCTGGAACATCATGTCCCTGCGTGAAAAGCCTACCGAGTACTACGGTCGCTTTCGTCCGTCTTGGGTTCAGTTCCTAGTCCGTGACTACCACATAAACCCATACTGGCTGCTCCTTGGCTCGGGAGAGTTCTATGCGACTGGCTTCACGCCCGAAATCGTGAAAAACCTGAACAAAAACTGCACAAGAAAAAAGCAGTCTGCATAAGTTTTTAGTTTTCAATCATTTAGAACATACGTTATGATTTTAAGTACAACTCCAACCATAGAAGGCCACCCTATCCGTGAATACCGTGGCGTAGTGACCGGCGAAACCATCATCGGTACCAACTTTGTAAAGGATTTCTTTGCCAGTGTCCGTGATGTAATCGGCGGCAGAAGCGGTTCTTACGAAAGCACACTCCGCGAGGCTAAGGATACAGCCCTCAGAGAGATGGCAGACCGTGCCGCATCTCTGGGCTGCAACGCCATCGTGGGCATCGACCTGGATTACGAAACCGTAGGAAAGAGCGGTTCCATGCTGATGGTAACATGCAGCGGAACGGCGGTAATTATCTAAGTTCTGCGACTGTACAAAAGAACAAAACATGCTTGATACGGGGCGGTAACTGCCTTAAAAAATGAGTTACCGCCCCTGTTCAGTTATATTTTTATCTATATAGTGTGGTGACATACACCTGATGAAGGTCACCAACTTTCTTCTATTTCATTTATTCTATCACCCAATCCTCTATACTTCGCTGGTTTTCCGAGAAGTTAATACCCACTTTCACAACCTTTCGCCCATCATCGGCAAAAGCCTTGGCATAGTTCTTATCGCTGATTTGCGCCATGGCGATGTCGGCAGACTTCTTATATTTCAACTCAAAGATAAAGATACTCTTATCCGTCTTGAGCACAAGGTCTATTCTTCCATCCGAAGTGGTATGCTCCACCTTCACATCTTCGCCAAGCATGGTGAAGATGGTGAACATCACGGCTTGATAGTGACGCTCATTATTGTTGATAATCGTATATGGAAACTTATCATAGAATGCCTTCAAGTGAGGCATAAAGGCTCCCATGTCGTCATTGATAAGCACATTCTTGGAATAAGCATACACGATGGCATCATATCTGTTCATGTCTTGCGCAGAATAATACTTGACGAGACTTTTCGAGAAGCCTTGTCTTACTTCGTGATTTGGGAAACAGAGATGATACATTTTTCCCCTTCGCTCATATCCTTTAATAGTAAGATAACCACTCTGGAAAAGAACAGGAATCGGGTCTGTAAGCTTTTCAGTAGGGGTATCAAAACGATCGTCATTAACCCAAAGATCGTCCAGATTGAGCATATTCAAATGCTTCTGCTGCAACAACTCCACCAGAAACGTAGGCGTACCAGATGTAAACCAATAGCTATTAAACTCCTTATCATCCAAAGCATTGATAATGCTGTAAGGATTGAAGATATCCTCGCTATTGATACTGAAGTGGTAGCCATCATAATGCTGCTTGAGTTGCCCTAAGATCTCCTCATAAGTAAGCCCATTATGCTCAGCCATCTCCTCGATTCCCTCACGGAAATACTGAGTCAATTCACTCTTGGTAATACCACAACAGCTACTGTATTCATCCTTCAACGTGAGAATCTTGAGATTGTTCAACTCGCTAAAGATGCTGAGCTGACTAAACTTGGAAATGCCTGTGATGAATACAAAGCGGATGTTTCCCTCTTGCTGCTTCAAGGGACTGAAGAAATCTCGCATGATGTTGCGAATGGTCTTCTGCAACTCTTCGTCACTTACAGAATCATGCATAGGTGCGTCATATTCGTCGATGAGAACGACAACTTGTTTACCTGTTTGAGCAGTAGCTGCAAGCAAAATATCCCTAAAGCGAGCCCCAAAGCCTTCACGCTCAGATTCAGGAACTTCTATTCCATATTTCTGCTCTTCAACTTTAAGGATATTGTTTAATATGATTTTAGTATTCTCCAAACTATAATACTTACCACAGCTCAGATCCAAGTGGATGACAGGATATGCCGTCCATTCCTTCTCCATCTGTTCGATGGCAAGGCCCTTAAACAGTTCTTTCTTACCCTCGAAGTAAGCCTGGAGGGTAGATACAAACAAGGATTTTCCGAATCGACGTGGGCGACTCAGAAAATGAAACTTGGCATAATGAGCCAGCTGATAGACGATAGCCGTCTTGTCAGCATAGAAGTAATTCCCCTTCACGATTTCGGAGAACGTTTGTATTCCCAAAGGATATCTCTTTGAAGCCATAATCTTACTCTTAATAATTAATGTACAAAGATACAGATAATATTTCAGAAAACAAGCATTTTTCTGATTATTAACAATATATCACTGCAAAAATAGAACCGCAATTCAACAAAACATGCTTGAAACGTGTCATAGTTGCGCCTATGTTCCTTGATAAAGTCCTCTTTACAACGCTGAAGCTCTCGGTCTATGGAGTTCATATTCTCAATAAACTTGTGCTCATCGTCAGCAAGGCTTGTATCAAAGAACCAAAATGGTCCATGTACCAAAGAGAACTCTTGTATAATCTTTGTGCGCAAAGCAATCTCTAATCGTTGAACAGCCTTGAACATCAAATCTCTCAACTCTATATCAAAGTTATAGAGAGCTACGGCATCTTCAAATCTACTATTAGGCTTAAATTGATGTGTAGTCTTGTCTGCCTCCATAGGACGAAGGTATTGAACAAAACGAAAATAGCTGACCTCACCAAGAAATTTTGCAGCCTTGGATGAATCAGCAATATTTAAGCCTCTACTTTTTAGTAGTTCTATTTGTTCCGAAATAGAAAGAGCCTGCTTAGTGTATAATCTTAATATACTCATAGAAAGCAAAAGACCCACCCTGGTTCGCTGTTCAAATGGGAAGCGTGGCGGATTCTGTTGCTGCAAAAATACGAATAATCTTTGATTATACAAACTTTTTAGAAGGAAAATAGAAAAAGCAAAGTGGATTTCTTTGCTTTTTCTATTTTAAATCAAATATCTTCTATCTCACCAGATATTTCGCAACCAAATCTCTAAGCATCGACTCCGGAAGATTTGACAATCCCGTCTCTTGAATCGTAGCATATTCGGGCTTGTTCTTTCCGATAATAAACTTACAGTCTCGCCCATCTATGCTTGCATACAAATGGAAGTTGCCTTTGTAAGCCTGCTCTATGCGAACATCAGTACAACTTTTGCCATCTATCTCAAAAGAAGCAGAACTGTTGTCTTTATCCTCCAACCCCCATGATACGAGATGAGCATTTATCGCTGACTCTATGGAACTGATCCATCTGTCTTGAACGGCATACCGCTTGGCTATGTCACGGAATTGCCGCAGAGAATCAGCTACTTCCCTGATGATTGCATCAGCACGCCGAATGCCATTGTCCTTGGCAAACTGAATGGCATCATCGTAAGAAATATGATGCAGCTTAGACCTTACATACATACAATGACCCGTATTGGGTAAATAGCCTCCTGTATCTATAATATAAGTAAGGTCATAGGCTGGCGACAAACGCCAAAGACCCGCCTCGTCCATCACAAAAGAGAAATTCTTTGTATGATCATCCGTATTGTTGGAAAGGACATTGAACACAAGTCTGCGAAATACTTCCTGGCAATCAGTCTCCGGCAAATGTAATTTTCTACAGATAGCCACAAGTCCCTCATAGCTATCGGTTTCCGGAGAAATCGCAGCAAGGGTCTGTGTATGCAATTTCCGCTCACCATCACGGTCGAAACGCTTCGTTATGAAATTCCTGTTTCCATCTATCTCATATAGTCGGGATGGCATCATATCTATTCCCGACTTGATGGCCATCTCGTAATAGGTCATCTCTATCTCGGCAGAACTATATTTCGTATCGCCAAATTTCAATATATAGTAATCATAATCCTGCATCCCAGCCACTTGACCGCTTCGTATCTCCCCCGTAGCTTTATTGATGGCAATGATAGCCTTAGGTTGGCGTCCACCAGCCGATGTTCCCACCGTAAGCAAGGACTGCATCGTGATAGATTCCTCTAGCATAATGTGGGCATTTTCACGCTCGATGAAAATGCGCTCTGCCAAATCTGCCAACGACTTGACATCTATCATTTCTGCCTTATCCGTCTTTGCCACCTCTGGTAAGAATTCCAATGCACCCATACCTCGCTTACCGATAAAGGATAGTTTATCCAACGGAGTTATATCAGCATTAGGAATATGATTTTGAATTCGCCAAAGCTCGAAAAGCTGATTACCCCAGGCATCCGGCAACGAATCAGCCAAAAAAGCAGGAAGTTTTTGGTACATTTTGGCATCCTCTCCCCACACGGGTGTCATTGCACGAATACCACGCACAGGAGCTTGAAGAGGAGAAACATCAATTCCCTTCTTCAAGAACTCAGGATTATATGTAAAGTACGATAACCTGCGGCGATTGTCCCATGCCAAGCGACCGATTTCTTCGTCCCAAAGCATTACTCTCAAAGTATTTACCATAACCAGTTATTATTTAGTATGACGAATTCTCTGTGCCTTCTTCTCATCCTTTCTCATCAGATAAGGAGATGGAGGAAGTTCTGGAAGCACATCATTGATGGCATCAATCTGACCCACCACCTTCAGCAAGAGGAGAAAAGTGGAAAGCGAAAGATTGCCCGCTGTACCATTCTCAAACTTGTGGATGGTGGTCAAGCCAAGCCCAGTAAGCTCGGCAACCTCTTTCTGGGTGAGATTACATCTCATTCTATATTCCTTGAATCTCACTCCCAGCAAGCGTACCAACTCAGGAGTAGAATATTCATATAAATCTGCCATAATCTTCTATTAATTTATCTATCATTATAATGATATTTATCCTATATATCAGCCTTTACCTTCAATATACTGATATTTATGGGTACAAAAATAAGAAAAAGAAATGAGACTGGCAAGCTTTCAAGAGATTATTTTCTAACTTACTATTATTTTTTAGGAAAATGACATGTTTTTCTCTTTTGTTTATTCTCGCACATAAAAGTTTTTTCGCGAAAAAACTTTTATGTGCACAAAAGAAAAGGAAAGAAGAAAGCAGTTATTATAAAAGAAAAAAGCAGCAATGGCTACTACTCCATTGCTGCTTATTTTATTTACGGAACAATCTTGAAGCGGATACGCAAAGAATGCGCATGCTCATCCCAATTGGTACCAA
>ERZ791632.120-NODE-120-length-29765-cov-116.633_pt1 | contig 29765 bp, 37 predicted proteins | sample MGYA00510263_ERZ791632 | MGnify/ENA primary metagenome ERZ791632 (study PRJEB30046, sample SAMN00715181) | human gut metagenome | study: EMG produced TPA metagenomics assembly of the A metagenome-wide association study of gut microbiota in type 2... | reverse complement strand
GAGAACTACAGGATTACTAACTCGTATTAATATGTATATTATTACTGCCGCATAATGATTACAAAATTACACAAAAAAAATATATCTAACAAAAGTTGGAGGATTTTTTAACTTTCCTTAATTCCGCAACACTATAATTTAACTTTATTTATAAGTTCCTGAGCAACAAAAAGTTGCCCAGGATTTTGCCGTGTCAGATTTTTCACTTATCTTAGTGTTGCAATTAGAAAACAAGCGAAAATCGTAACAAGGCATGGCAAAGGTACAAATAAAATCTGAGAAACTCACACCTTTTGGAGGAATTTTTTCAATCATGGAGAAATTTGACTCCATGCTTTCACCCGTTATCGACTCAACACTGGGTCAGAGATGCCGCAGTATCATCGGATATCAGTTCAGCGAGATAGTCCGTTCGCTGATGAGCGTTTATTTCTGTGGCGGCTCATGCGTGGAAGACGTAACGTCACAACTGATGCGCCATCTCTCGTATCATCCTACCCTTCGTACATGCAGCTCTGATACCATCCTCAGAGCCATCAAGGAACTGACACAGGAAAACATCTCCTATACTTCCGACCAAGGCAAGACCTATGATTTCAATACTGCAGACAAACTCAACACATTGCTTATAAACGCTTTGGTTTCTACAGGCGAGTTGAAGGAAATTGAGGAATACGATGTTGACTTTGACCATCAGTTTCTTGAAACGGAGAAGTATGATGCAAAACCGACCTACAAAAAGTTCCTCGGCTACAGGCCTGGCGTATATGTTATCGGTGACAAGATAGTCTATATCGAGAACAGCGATGGTAACACGAATGTGCGTTTTCATCAGGCAGACACCCATAAGAGATTCTTCGCTCTTCTGGAATCCCAGAACATCCGTGTAAATCGCTTCAGGGCAGACTGCGGTTCCTGCTCGAAGGAAATCGTCAGTGAGATAGAGAAGCATTGCAAACATTTCTACATCCGTGCCAACCGATGCAGTTCGCTCTACAATGACATCTTTGCTCTGAGAGGATGGAAGACGGAGGAGATTAACGGCATCCAGTTCGAACTCAATTCCATTCTCGTTGAGAAATGGGAAGGCAAGTGCTATCGTCTTGTCATCCAGAGACAAAGACGCAACAGTGGCGACCTTGACCTGTGGGAAGGCGAATACACTTACCGTTGTATTCTGACCAACGATTACAAGTCATCGACAAGGGACATTGTTGAATTCTACAATCTGCGTGGCGGCAAGGAACGTATCTTTGACGACATGAACAACGGATTCGGTTGGAGCAGGCTCCCCAAGTCATTCATGGCGGAGAATACTGTCTTTCTTCTGCTTACTGCATTGATACACAATTTCTACAAGACCATCATGAGCAGGCTTGACACCAAGGCTTTTGGGCTCAAGAAAACGAGTCGCATAAAGGCTTTTGTCTTCAGATTCATCTCCGTACCTGCCAAGTGGATCATGACTGCAAGGCAATACGTGCTGAATATCTACACAGAGAACCGAGCTTATGCAAAACCCTTCAAAACAGAATTCGGATAAGAATCCTTTCTTTCCGGTTTGAATCTGCGTATTACCTCAAGTCGCATCGTGGGGTAAGGGGATGGTGGCTACATATTGATGTTGTGCTGTTGCTTTTTACTGAAAGCTGCTACTAACGACTCATAAATCTACCCTTAATCGTGTATTGGATGATAGTTGCGGATTTTAGGGTTAATAAAAGGAAACTAATGAGAGGTGATTTGTTGATGTGATGATAGAATTTGCCACCAAAAATCTGTTATTAAGGGCAAAAAATGTCAGCAAATATACGAGTAACTGGGAAGACGCGCGCGTAATAATAGCTTGCTATTATTTTGAGGCAAAAAGAAATGTGTAAAGAAAAAAGAAAAAATAGAGAATATTGCAGAAAAAAGAAAGATTTTCCTTAAAAAATTTGGTGGATTTAGAAAATCTTTGTAATTTTGCAACCGAAAGAAGGCGATAATATCGCTTTTAAGCACCACGCCTTCTGTTCATTTAAAATTTTCATTTAAATTAATCGAAGGCGTGAGGATTGGAACCCCCCACGCTTTTTTTTGTCCAAAAGCGAACTTTTTAGGGCAAAAATTTGGTCAGTTCAAAAAAAAGATATATCTTTGCCGCCGATAATGCCAATGACGAAGGTTCCAAATATAATCGTCAGCGGTTATTTATGATTTAAATAGAAAATGTTATATGAACGCAATAGCAGCAAGGATTCATTTCCTACAGGTATATCCAGTCTTGGATTGTGTTACGGCTCAAAAGGACGTAATCGCCTCTCTGTGTTTGCAGCAGAGAGGAGGTTACTATGGAGAAGCGTAATCAAAATAATCAGCAGTCTCAAAAGGACTTAAAGTACATCAATGTACCTCTCTCCATCGTCAAGAAGCGATGGTTCAAGGGGGAGAATGCCGTGCGTGCGTGGTTCTTCTACGCATGGAATGCCCTTATGTCCCGTTATGATGCCGATGTTATGGTCAAGGGACAGACGTTTCACCTTACAGAGGGGGAGACTATATGCACACGAAGCTATCTTTCAGAGTCTTTGGGCATCAAAGATTCTATGGCAAAAAGTAGCACAGACAGTCTCAAACGTACAGGAGCTATCGCTGTTAAGCAAGAGGTTATATCTAAGGATATAAATAATGCGAAGAACTGTGTGAGCCGTGTGGCGGTCAATGGCATACCTACCCCAAACGAGCCATACGTCAAGATGTATTTCCCTGTTGACGTTGCTGATTTCTGGTCAACTCCTTATCTTGCTCAGCTCTATACATATATGGTATGCAATGCTTGGCATGAGAATACTTGGATTGTGGGTACTGGTTGCCATGCCCAGCAAATTACTCCTGGAGATTTCCTGTTCTCGTATGAGAAAGTAGCAAAGGCGTTGAAATGCAATCAATGGAGATTTAAGGAACTGCTTAAGTTACTGGAAAAGATTGGTGCCATCACTCGTGTGAAGAGGGTAGGAAACAGAGGTGTGCTCATACATTTGAACCTTTATCCTCAGGCAAAGCAACAGGTAAAGACCAATGACAGTGCAAATAAGGGTCTGGAAGCTCATGTCGAGCAGTCAAAGCCTACATCATCCCCTACCCCATCTGTCAAGCCTGTAGCAGCCAAGAACGAGGCAATGAACCCTTCACGCCAGATAAGCAAAGAAATACTCGATACACCTGTAACAGAGGCTATAAAGTATCTTTTCTTTAACAAGAAGAAAAACAAGGATATTGATCGCCTCAATGACATCATATCATATGTGAACGAGAATATGCCAGCGGACTTCCCTGTCGAGCAGTTAAAGCCAGCTATGGACTATTATTTCAAGGAGTATGGTGACGACTATATAGAAAGAAAGAAAGTCGTTAAGGCTATTGGTGAGTTCAAGGGACTTTTGGCTAGATCTCTTTCCACCAAAGCCAATAGGGAAAGTAAAATTCAAGAACTCAATCGACAGATAGCAGAGGAGGAGAACAAGTATAAGGCATTTAACGAAAAATGGAAGACCATTGGAAAGAATTTCAAAATGTATATGGAAAAAGAGGACTGGATCAGTACGTTGAATCCAGAAACTATAGATTCTATGTATCATACTCTTTGGTATGCAAATCTGAAGGGTACTTTCGTTGAAGAGAGCCTTTTGAAAAAGGGGAAAAGTATAAACTGCCCTTCTTCGTGGGATGCTCAAACTAGCAAATGGGCAAATTACATCGTAAGGTTCTTTGAGTGCATCGATAATGTGGACGCATTAAGAGAGATATACCGAGCTATTTCGGAAAACAGATATGCAGAATTTCGAAGCATTTACGAAAAGAAAACAGCGGAATTGAATAAACTTAAAAATGTGATATAGTATGAATATAATAGGGGCAAAGGAAATAGCATTAGAGGTTGACAAGATACTTGGGTGTGACAGTGAGGTCTGTGACTTCGATGACGAGACTGTATATGTCAATACAGGTGAGGAGTCCTTGGATTTTGATGAACTGTTGAAGTTGCGTAAGAAATATCGCATAGAGGCCATTCTTGTGAGTGATACAGGTGATGACAATCTGGTTCTTCAGATAGACATCCGTACTGATGAGCAGAGACAATTTGACAAGGAGGTTGGAGAAGAACTGCTGTCTCAAAATTGTGAGAGATAAGCCCCTTAGAATTATATTTGCTCAAGCGAATACTATGTTTGCAGTTGATAATCAATATATTATGTGCTATTAGATATAGGTGCTAAATATGTTTGCAGAACATTTATTAACTTTACTAAGTTAGCAAAGTTATCTAAAAGTATAAACTTAGTTAAATTTACAAAGGTTTCTTTGTGGTATGCAAGATTCTTTGTATATTTGCAGCATGATAACAAAACAAGTAATATATGGCAAAGATCATTGTATTTTCAAATCTGAAGGGTGGCGTTGGCAAGAGTACTTTGTGTTGTCACTTTGCCCACTTCCTCGTAGCAAAGAACCAGAAAGTTGCTGTGCTAGATGCAGACCTTTCCCACAACATCTATAACTTGCGCCAACGAGAACTGGCCAAAGTTAAAGATGCAGTTAAGCCTTGGGAGGTTTGGACTCTAGATGCAGCTGCGAGTACTGATGCCGTCATAGAACGAGCAAAGACGCTTCCAGGCTATGTCTTGATAGACTGTCCGGGAACACTGAACGACCCTGCCCTGCTGAAGGTCTTTCAGGCTGCTGATGCTGCGGTTATTCCTTTTAGGTACGATGATTTTATGATTGATTCTACATTCACCTTCACAAAAGTCTTGATGAAGGAAGCACCACAGGCGAAGAAAATCTATGTGCCAAACATCATCAAGATGGGTGTTAGGTATGCACTCCAGGACTCTGCTACGGAAATGTTCAGCAAAGCTGGCGTAGTTACATTCCGTGTAAAAGATGGCGTTGCGATTCAGCGATTATCTACGCTTTATGCACAAGATCAATACCAGGAAGCAGCAACGGCAGGTGCGTTTAATGCTATATATGAGGTAGTTAGATAAATGCATTACAAATATTACTAACTTAGCAAACTTAGCAAAGTTAGTAAGGTTAATAAAGTTAGCACACTTAATAAATTTAATAAGATATGAACAAGAAGAAAACAACAACACAAGATATGAGCGAGTTTGGAAGTATCGAAGGATTTGGTGATCTCATGGGAACTACACCAGATTCTTCTAATCGTGGCATCGGGGAGTTGCATGGTGAGAAGAAAACCGAAAAGACACCTTCTAAGAGGGCTGTCAAAGGTGCAGCTGCAGGTTGCAAGGTTGGATATACACGCCATACGTATATGCTGCCTCAAAAGATGATAGAGCAAATTAAAGCTGTATCGCAGTTCTTTGGAATAACAGAGTCTTCTTCTGCTGAGCAGTTGATACAAAAGGGACTTGAAGCAATCGAGGCCGTGCATGGTAAAAAAGCCGTAACGCTCCAAAAATCAAAGAGTTTGTTTGAAAAATAGTAAATATTACTAACTTAGGTAACTTTGTAAGGTTAACAAACTTAGTAAATAATATGAGTCAAGCAGAAGTAGATGCAGCTAACAAGCTGATAATAGATTCAATCACGAAATACAAAGTCATCATAGCAGGATGCCGAGACTTTGCAGATTACGAGTTGCTAAAGGAAGAGTGTGACTTCTATCTGCAAAATCAGAAGCCGGAAGATATCGTGATTGTCTCCGGTCATGCCAGAGGTGCTGATGCTCTAGGTGAACACTATGCCCTGGAACGAGACTTGCAGCTGGAGACATACACGGCAGACTGGAAAGCCCATGGTAGGGCAGCCGGACCAATCCGTAACGCTCAAATGGCTAGCGTGGCTCACGCCCTCATAGCGTTTTGGGACGGTAAAAGTCGGGAAACAAAGAACATGATAGATACGGCTACCAAACGAGGCTTACAGGTGGCTGTGGTTAGATATTAACAAATAAAACACATAGATTATGAAACAGAATCAAAACAACATAGAATGCGCTCCTACTAAACAAGAGGAAGGAGTTGCAAATTGCTTAATTCGAATGTGCAAGGACTCCAATGCTGCTATTACTTCCTTTAGTATGGACTGCGAAGATGGCTACGAAGTGACGATTTCAGCTCGCAAGAAGGGAAAGAGGACATATAACGAGTTCTCTCTAGAAGAGTTTGAGACCATCAAGGCTATGGCAAAAGAGAAGCTTGACCAGGCAGAGGACAAGCAGAAGCTCCAGGACATCATCGATGTTTGCGATAGCAATATTGAAGATATCAAGGAAAAGGAGCAGGAGAAAGAAGACGGACCAATCCCACAACATTAACAATATTGCAAATGAAACTAAGATTAGCAAGAAAGATATTATCTAGAAACAACTCCAATAAAGCAAATTATTGGAATGGCTACACACATAGCTCTATAGAAAGTTTTATCTTCTTTTCAAAAAATGAACGTGTTCGGAAAGCCTTAAGAACAGCTTGTAAGTTTTCAACTCCACCAGCCCCACTTTCAAGGCCATCACAACAACAGATCAGTGCAATATGAGTCAAGTAGATATAGATGCAGCTAACAAGCTGATAATAGCATAAGCAAATAGATAAATATAACAAAATCAAAATGAAGAAGTTATTATTTCTCCAAAAAAATAAAATAGATATTATGCAAAGAGTGATTGTCACTCTTTGCATAATATCTATTCCTTTTTTTCAATCGTTTTCTAAAAGGTATTCAAAGACAAACTTAAAGATAGATATTCCTTCTGAGAATATTCATTTTAGAATGCAAGTATATAAAGGCAAAAACTATTTTATTTTACCGAAAGTAGCTTCACGCTCTTTAAATAAATATATGGATAATGAAAGAATTTGGCAATGGGAGAAAACATATATTATTGGCAAAACAAATGTAATATTAGACAGTTTAAAAGTTGGAGACATCGTTGGAGATATATGTACTGGTTTTTATAAAATTCGTAAGAAAACTTCTTTTAGATTATTATATTTTATTCCACCACAAAAAATAGGATATGTCATATTACCTTATATGTATAACGAAAAAGCAAATAGACTTTATATTAAAAATATTAGCGATTATATAACTACACCAGATACAAAATACCTCTATTCTATAGATGATAATCACCTTATATGGATAGAAAATACACCATCTTATGAAAAAATACCAAATGAAGTATGTCGTTTGCAGATATATAATCATCCATCTCTAAGCGTAGAGAGAGAATTAAAGGAAAAATATCTTAAGGAATAATAGTCCTAATGGCATAAAATACATCCAACTAGCTTTGCAGAAAGGTAAAAATAAAATAAAGTTCGATAAAATTAAAATATAATCGAACTACAAAATAATCTCGAAATAACTGCTAAAAAGCTTGGTAGTTATTTCGATTTTTTGTATCTTTGCAATCGAAATTAAATAGAAATATAGATATGGCAAAAATCGGATATGCAAGGGTCTCCACAAAAGACCAGAATTTGGACTTGCAATTGGCAGAATTAGAAAAAGCTGGTTGCGAGAAGGTGTATTCCGAGCACAAAAGCGGCATAAAAGCCCGTTTAGAGCTAGCAGAAGCGATTAAATACCTTCGAAAGGGAGATATACTAGTCGTGTACAAATTCGACCGTCTAGGACGTTCTTTAAGCGACTTACTAAACATCATTTCAGAGTTGCACGAAAAAGGAGTATCGATACAATCTCTCAAAGACAATATCGATACGTCATCCACATCTGGCAAATTAATGATGCATATCTTCGCAAGTCTTGCAGAATTTGAACGTGACCTTATCGTTGAGCGCACCCAAGCCGGACGCAAAGCAGCCATGGCAAAGGGCAAGAAAATGGGAAGGCCAAAGCTAAAGCGACATACAAAAGCCAAGGCTACAGTATCCCTTTACAAGAACGGCATGACCATAGATGAAATCCAAAAACAGCTAGGTATAAAATCGAAATCTTCTATTTACAGATTTTTGCGCATTGAAGGCATAGAACCAACAAGAAAGCCACATATCTGCAAGAAGAAGTGAGAGACAAAAACATGGTTAAACAAAAAAATGAACAAATGAACAAAATAGATATATTATATCAAAAATGGCAATCATTGCAACCTCTACCAGAAAGGAAGCAATATCTTTTGAGTCAACGCTTTACGGTTGATTATAACTACAATAGCAATCATATCGAAGGAAATACTTTAACGTATGGCCAAACTGAGTTATTATTATTGTTTGGGAAAGTTAGCGGAGAGGGAGACTTAAAAGATTTTAATGACATGAAAGCAAGTCAAGTTAGCTTGAAAATGATAGAAGAAGAGGCCAAAAACTTGAATATGCCACTTACAGAAACCTTTATACGTCAACTTCACAAAACATTACTTCGTGAGGACTATGAAGTACATAACCAACTACCAGGTGGAATACAAACAAGCTATACTGTTCATGCAGGACGATACAAGACCCGACCAAACAGTGTAAGGACTCGCTACGGAGATTATTTTGAGTACGCATCACCAGAAGAAACTCCTGCTCTAATGTCTGATCTCGTGACTTGGTTTAACAAGGAAGAAGCTTCAGGAGTTCTAACTCCCGTTGAACTAGCGTCGCTATTCCATTACCGCTATATACGAATTCATCCATTTGAGGATGGCAATGGTCGAGTTGCCAGACTAATGGTAAACTACATCCTTGCACGCCATAATTGGCCAATGGTTGTTGTCAGAAACAAAAACAAGAACAAATATATAGATGCCTTACATGAAACAGACGTTGTAGTAGGTCCTACACCTTCTGCAGGAGCACATGCCAAAATCTCACAAATTAAACGTTTTGCAAAATATTTTAATGGACTTGTTGAAAAGGAATTGAAATACTACATAGATTTCGCTACAGAAACATCTGAAAAAGTATGGTGGTATGACGGAAGTAAAATTGTGTTCAGAAGTGAATCCAGTAATAAATTACTTCATGCCATGCAAGAAAATCCATACATAACAACAGAAGAGTTAAGTAAAGAAGCAGATATTGTTGTTACAGCAGTGAAAAAGCAATTGCGAGCCATGATAGAAAAAGGTTACATCCAAAGAAGAGACAACGATAACAGCTGGCACGTCTTCGCAACTTCTTCGATATGATCATCTTGCAGACACAATATATACAACTCGGTAAATTGTTTCTGTTATACAAGTATTTTTATTAACATTTTTACGAAATCACCTACTTATATCATATTTTCAACCAACCGGGTTTTACTCAAAAAAAAATACGTATGAAGGTATACTAAGGGCACCTTTATACGTATTTTTTAAGTAAAACACTCTTTTAAACCAAGCTACAGGAAACACGAATATCAGATTATTATATTTTACATATTAAAAGCAAAACTTTTGCTATTTCATTTATAATTTCAAAATACCAGACAATAACTTGCAAGATGTTTGCAAGTTAAATACATCTAACGCCCGAAAAATAATATGCAGATATTTTGCAAATTAAATGTTTTTTAGTATCTTTGCGACAAAATTATAAATCAAATATAAAACATAAAGAAAGGAGTTTGTATGAAAGCTCATGCAGAATTAAAGAACTTATTAAAAGGCAAGAAGATACAAGCATTTGTTAAAGACATGTGCTTGCATGCCTATCCCTGGACAGAACGCATTCCTGTAGAATATTTGGAATATAAGATATTCGAAGAGTTCCGTTTACGTGAATCAACAGGCGAAAAGACACGCATTGGACTCGACAAAAAGCTACAGATAATTCCTGATGTTATACTATTCATTAAACCAGGTTATCGAGCTCTTAATCAAGGGCATTGTTTTACCATTGCCCTAGAGATAAAAGAGTTTAAAGATGACCTGATGCGTGACGAGAAGTTATGGAAGTATGTTGGCTGGACAGATTTCTTCTTCATTGCCGTACCTGATGATCTCACTCAATATGCGTTTGAAAAAATAGTCGAGGTGAACAACGAACACCCAGAGACACTATCGAAAATAGGTGTATTAGGTCTCGAAACGGGCGAACTATACTCTCATCCGCAACGCTCAGAAGTTAGCATTGAAAAGCAGAACCTGGTATTGCAGAATGCAGTCTATAACTACGCCTTCAAAGATGCAAAGACTATTTTCTTCACTCCCGAAGAACTACCAACACCGGTAGCTTTAACAGGAAAAAATATGGTTGAGGAAGATGCTAAAAACTCTGCGAAAAATAACCCGCAACAAAACTGCAAGTTAAAAAATAGCGATACACTGCAGTATGAAGAGCGACAAAATAACCTGCAAGAAAACTGCACGTTAAGAAAAGATGGCTATAAACAACTTTCTAACGAAGAAAAGGCTGCACGAAAAGCAGCCTTCCTGGCACGTCAGGAGTTTCGTGAGAAACGAGCTGTAGAACTAGCAGAAAAATCTACTGTACTCAATGAAGATATACGTCAGCGCCTCATGGCACAACCGCCAAAAGCACAGGAAGTGTTCTGGAAAATACGTGAATCCAAGAACGGCAAGCAACTTCAAGATATAGTATCAGAACTTGACTATTCTCAAAGAACAGCCGCTTACGGACTTGCCAGTCTCACTTCTGCCGGATTGATCAAACGTGACGGAAGCCGTAAAACAGGAGCCTACACTGTCACAGACGTAGCAGCATGCAACACAACGTGTGCAACTTGCTCAATAGCTCTTCAATGCAAAGACTACAAACCAGTATAACATTCCATTCCAAATCTTGTCGTGATAGTCTGTCAAGTAGAAATTGACAAAGCCAAAGAACAAACATATAGTATTTAATAAATACAATAAAAATTATTTATTAAAGCATAAAGATACTATTTAATAAAGAATATATAGAATAAATCAAAAGTCTGCTAACCACAAAGTTAACAGACTTTCGCTTTACTAACAAAACATCAAATAGAAAGTATGCTTATCCTTTTCTATTTACGCTCTATATTGAGTTGAGTTTTACGTTCATCGTCAATAGTGCATTTGCTTAACAACGCTCCTATCCTGTGCAGTCCTGAAACAATTATCTTTTGCTGCTTGTTCCGAGGAACCTTTAGGCCATTTGCATAATGGGATAGCAATGCACTATTGATTCCAGTCTCCCTACTAATCGCTGCGAGCGATACGTATGAAGAATATGCCTTCAACATGGCAGTTACATCTTGGAACTTATATACAAATTCATATTCTTTGTTTTTGTACCATTCAGGAAGTTCTAATCCAAATTCTGTATATCCATCAAAACCAATTTTCAATTCAGCTTCACCCATATCTATAATATCATTAAAATCTTTGGTAACAATTTTCATTTCACCATATGATGTTTCGCTTGATACCAATCCTTCGAATGCAGAATTATTCCAAGCGACCTTAATAGTTATTTGCTTCATATTAGTCATTTTTGCAGCAAAGGTATAAAAAATAATACTCTTAGCACACATATCTGCGTTAAAAGTATCCAAAAGAATACTTTTTAATAAAAACAGATATAAAAAACTGCAAAAAATAGCCTAGAAATATTTTTTTTAAAATAAAAATCATCGCGCGCGATTATAAAGAAAAGCAAAACGACTGTAAATATTAATACTCTGCGGTTATTTTTATGCCTAAAAATAGTTGCAAAAAAGTTGCTGATTTTCAAAAAAAATACCTACCTTTGCAAGCGAGATGCAGCAATGCACTCTCAAAGTACAACAGCATAAGGCGTAACTGTTTCATCGGCACTCTGAACTTCGCAACTTCATCCGCCCGATAATCAACAGGGATGCCCCATAGGGTGAATTGTACACTTTCACGACCGAGTTTTCTTGGCCGTGAAAGTTATCGTATATACACAATTGGGGTGGACTGGGGTGAATCTTGCGGATGGCAATGCGAAGGCCTAGAGTGAAGATTTCAGCTTGGCTCCACCCCTTCATGCAAGCGTACACATCTTCAAAATAAACTCTATATAGTCAGGAGCCAGACTAAGTTTTAAAGAAAAGAAATGAAAACAACATTGCTATCAATCGCAGTATTTTGCTGCATGGCATCAGCGCAAGCACAAAAAGTAACGGTTCCTGAACCAGAGTATAAAGGACAGGTAGCTGTCATCAACGCAGACAGCACTACAACGCTTCTCCAGAAGGAAACTGGAGAACACAAGGCAAAGTCTTCAGCTTTCGCCCTGGTTCCAATTCCAGGAGCTTCCCTTCTTGACAGAACAAAAGCTTACCTCACTGTGAAGGGAGCAGAAAGCCCTAACAAGATTTCCTCCAAGAAGTTTTCCCTTATCATCCGTGTGAAGGACAACAGCGAGGAGCCAAAGAACGCCTTCGGTATCTTCAAGTTCGAAACCAAGAAGAAGGAGCGCAGATTCAAGATGGCAGACATCGGCTTCGGAAGCGCATCGGCTACTACCAATTTCACCACCGTGGATTATGAGGCGAAGAAGTTTGGATCTTCATCATACCTCGTAACTCTCCATGACCTGCCAGCAGGAGAATATGGAGTGGTGGCTAACGGTTTTGACAGTATCGCCACATTCTCAGTGAAGTAGAAATCATTTTGTAGAACCAGTTAAAGTTTATAGATATGGGAACAGTATTTTTATGGTTATTCATGGCATGGCTCTTCAAGGGCTTCGGTAAGGCTATGACACATTCAGGCGGCAAGAAACGCAAGGAAAGCTGGGATGGACTCAGCTACGAACAGAAGGCATGGCTGCATGACAAACATAATGGGCGATAATGAGTAACAAATGTTTTCTGTTAGCAGGAACCATTGCCATCATCGGTGCAATCGAAGTAATACGCAGAGTCAAAAGAATGCAGGATATAAAAGCTCCCATATTTCTTACTATGGGTTCTTGTGTATTGCTGCTTGTTGCAGGAATAATTCTTTCGTAAAATTATGGCATTAGAAATAAGAAGCACACCTGTGCTGACAGGTGAAGACGCAGAACGTTTTGTACGTGAGGCGGAGGAGAATGAGAGAAATCCACAAAGGAGAAAATTGCTTTTCTCCTTTGATGATATTGATAGAATGATGGAACGTTCACGAAAATATCTAAAAGAGCATGGAGGAAAAGGACCTTTTGCAAAGTAAGTTTCTCTTTGAAAGGAGCGTAAAGAATAACCGCTGTTGTTATGTGCTATTAAGTTAGTGTTAGTCTCTTCACTGAGGCTGGACGTCCTCAGCGGAAGCCTATCGTTGTTATGTGCTATTAAGTTAGTTTTTGTCTCATTACTGAGACTGGACGTGACAGATAGGCTTGCCCTCGGTACCTCTTGGTATCGAGGGTTTTTGCATTCACCATCAAGCAACACTCTTTGGCTGCAAAATACTAAAAAGAAGTAATTTACAAGCCAAGATTGTTATAAAAACATTAAAAACAATGACAAATATCGGCATTTTTTTGTTTGCTCGCATTTTTGCATTATATTTGCAGCGAAAATAAAAAAAACATAGTGTAAGAAACTTGCATCTTCCCAGGCTAAATATGTAAAGAAATTAATAGATAAAATTATATAGAATAAATAAGATGAAGGAATTATTGGGTATTATATTATTGACAGTATTGGTAGTACTTGGTTCACGCAACTCCAATACAGATGTGTCTCTTGTGGAAACATCTCCGCAACTATTTGGTGTACGCCAAGTAAGCTCAGGTAATCTTGACTATAGAAATAGAGAGTTGTTCATAAACGAATTGGAAAAAAAGTGTAAATATCCTATTGAGTTTCAAAAAAATAATTTGGAAGCATACGTTGCTGTTGAATACAAGACAGACCAACGAGGATATATTGTAAAAAAAAGAGTGGTTGCTTGCGACAACAAAAAATTCAAAAAGATAACATTGGATATATTCGACGAAGTTAAAACTCTCAAAATAGCCACAACAGAGAAAATAGATACAATCTACTTCCAATACAAGATACAAGGTTCACCAACTTTAATCCATTCAAAAGTAGATGTCAAGATTATCGGCTATGGCTACAATAATAAATCAATTTTAATGAAGTAACTTGATTTATCATAATTAATAAACAATTAATAAAGAGCCACGAAAGTTTGTTGGACTTTCATGACTCTTTAATGTCTAAGTGATTAGAACCTTCCCTAATGACAATTCTATTTCTCTTTTATTACTTTTCTGTTATAATTCTTGGGTCATATATTTCCGTAAAAGATGCTTTGTGATTTTCTCCCCCTAAAACAGGATCATAATAAATGAACGCATCTGAATTTTCATCAACCCCAATTAAGACAATAGCATGAGTTCTACTACTGCCAAGTCTACAACATGCGATATTTCCAGCATTTACCTTGTTTATCAAATCCCATTGGCCATTAGGATATATTGCTGTAAACCAGTGATTCCATGCATCATCCCAATCAGAAGAATTGAGTGCAATTCCCGTGATATTTCCTTTGCTGTCTTTTTGTACCTTGTCCCCAAAGTATGTTACAATTTCATCTTTAGATATATTGTTGTTGAAATGACTCCCACAATATTGTATTGCTCCAATGACACATTCACCATTCAATACCTCTTGTGTAGCTCTTGTTGTATTAAAAAGAGACTGAATTGGAGTATTTTTATACTTCTCATAGAAATACTGCAATTTTTGATCTTTCACTTGCTGTTCCATAGGTGCATTACTGTCCATCACCTCTGTAAAATCATTCTGGCAACCAGTAAAATAAAACAGGAAACAGACCATAGACATAATCTTTGATATTTTTCTTAATTCCATATAACCTGTATTTTAATTAATTAATTGCATTGATGATGCAAAGTTACAATTAATATTTTTATTTCGTATATATCAGAAAGCTTTTCTTATCGTCCAAACTCGTTTTTAACATAATTGCGTAAGTTATTCTCGTATAAACAATTATACTATTTTTTAATATGACATTTAACCACATAAAGCAACATACACTTATTCTAATGCTTAATCCTTTATCTTTCAAGTTTCCTTACTTTATTACTGACTTTCTTCGGATTTCATCTCATGATGAATACCATCACAATCAGCTGTTTTTTTCAATTAGGCTTTATTCGGTTTTCACCCTTTATGACAATGCTCATACATGGCTTATAAAAAGAGGTGGAGAACACTCTCCACCTCTCCCCCTCTTGTTTGGCGGTTTTTCAAGAAACATTAACGAACATAGAATAAGTTCTGTGAACGCCTGCGTTTACTTGACTGCAAAGGTACTTATTTCTGATGAAGATCCCAAGCCATTTCTTCATATTTCTCTAAAGTTTCCCTCATTTGCAATTCCAGCTTTTCCAACTCCGGAATAAAATTCTCTTCCAACAACGCCCACGTTCTGTTACGTACATACTGTAGGGTTCTGTGAAGTTGATTAACTTGCTTGGACAGAATTTTGTTTTTCTTCTTCAAATCTGTCATTTGCTTCTGAAGAACTTTCTCATCGAATGTTGGCTTCTTTTTCAGAGCCTTTTCCACCTCTTCTTCCTTTTTTATTTCATTTTTCAAATCAACTTTCGCATCATGCAGTTGTGTTCCCTGCTTTTCCAGGGCAGCAGAAAGTTCTTCAACTTCTCTGCGAAGCTCCATGTTCTCTTCAACCTTGCGGTCGTAATCTCGGATGATGAACATCATCTGATGCTCAAAAGGTATATCTTGATTCATTTTTTCCATATCATGTACATCATTTAGAACCAAACATCTTCAAATAACGATATACCCAAACACAAAAATCTACACCGACAAGCAGCATTCCGACAATGGCTAGCCACGCATAAGCATCACCAAATATTTTAATCAGTGCAGTTAGCGTTATAAACATGAATGCAGTAGCAATAATGAGTGTTCTCCAAAACATACCTTTATACGACTTTCTTACATCATCTACGACTTCTAAAGCAGCATCATTTAAGTCTCTCTTGAAACTAACAAGAAACTCTTTCTTGTATGTTTCTAGCTCATCAATATGTTTCTTACGTTCATCAACATAAGCTTCCTGTACGCCCTTCTGCACACCTTCCTTGATGTTGTCACGTGCTTCTTCAGAAATTGTAACAGTAATGTTTGCTAAAGCATTCTTAGCGCTGTCAATATAAGAAGAAATATTTGAATACATGCTTTCACATTGCTCCAGAATATTTTTTAGTCCCTGCAAGCGATCTCTTTCATGTCCAATTGCAGATTCATACATAGCATTTATTTCATTATATTTCTCATTTATACTTCTAGCAAGTTCTTCAACTTCCTTTAAAAGAGCAAGATTGCTTTCTAAGCGTTTGCGCTCATAGCTATTGTCAACATTGCTATTATCTTTATTCTCTACAGAAGACGAAACCTTCTCATGAGGTGACTGAACATCCTCAGCTACATCTTCCATACCAAAATCATAATCATTTCTAGCCATCTTTATTTATTTTATTATAATTATACTATCAAATGCAGTTGTGCTTAAAAGCATGATACCTTAATTCAAAAAGCACAACTACATTTATTCTTCTATCTCTATTATCTTCTCATGCCACGCTTCTTCGTCAAATGACTCGTACAACGCCCTACTGCCTTACGAGCAGCAGCCGCAGCCATCCGCTGCAATTCGTCTTCCGTCTTTCCATCCCAACGAAGATCATTGTCGTTGGAACCACCGCCGCCAGAAGAAGAAGGATACACATTTGCAGCAGTCATAAATTCAAAGACTGCAACAGCAACAATTTGCGCCTTCGCAGGAAGGTTTTCGTCTCTATCCCAATATTCAAGTCTATTGAGCGGCTTCACCAGCTCATCGATAAGGCTAAATGCTGCATCAGGAATACGAGCATTCATTATCTCTTCATCGTTCCAGTTCTGCATCGCATCATAGCTACTGCACTTCCACTGAGGCTTCTTAGGAAGCTCTTCTCTCTTTGCAGGGTTATTCTCTACATTATTATATGTAGGCGTAAAGGAACCTCTACCAGCAGATACTACATTATCGATTCTCTGGATTTGCGGACGATGTAATATGTTCCAGGTTCCTTGAAGCTTCGATACCATCAGATCACGTCCAAAGCCCAACTTAGAAGACTGTACAAGAATCGTACTAGACAAACTCCCATCAACCTTGAATAGGCGTTCTCCAACGGAATAGCCTCGGCAGATTCCCTTTGAATCATACTTAGCATCGATGATCCAACCACGAGAGCGCATGCCTTCAAAGTATCTCTCCAGATTAAACTTATTCATACATGCCAATACATCTATTGCATCTTTATGTATTCTGTTCTTTCGTTCTGCTCCATCACGCTCACCAACACTCTCTGCCTTTGTCCATCCTCGCTCAACAGCAAGTCTGTTCGCAGCTTGCTTTGCTCTATCTTTATATTGAGTATCATCAAGAACTTTATTCTCCTCTGTGATACGATTTAATATCAGATGAATATGAGGCTTGTCGGTATCTGTATGAAGACACGCAACCCATTGCGAGTTCTTTATATCCCATCCTTTTATCTTTCCTCTTCTTTTAGAAACAAAAGGAGTACTTAAATTTCTAATAGAATCGTCTATAAGTTTTATCCAGTCAGACTTCGTAAAGCCGGCACTTTCTTCCTTTGATGGGCAAAGTTCAATGTGAAAAAACGGATCTTCAATTTTCCTTCCACAGTTTTTCTGTCTCATCTTCATATAGTCCCATACGGCACGAGGCTCTATCGGGTCACCAAAAATATTATCCCATGGCATATTAGCAGAAGAGATAAATTCAGGTTTCCGACCATCATCCGCTTTTTTGTTCATAGCATAGTTGATGGCATTGTGCCCATGACTACTATCTGCCGTTTGTATTTTAATAACCATATCACTTACATTTATCAATGAGACGATCCAAACACTTTAACCCTTTCTGTATATATGTTCTCCAAAAGGCAAAGCTTTCTCCGGCGACTATATAGTTTGGTCTTTCGCTGTTTGGGACACCACGAAGAACCTTAAAGTATGCTCCAGCAAACTTCATTACATCAGTTCGATATTGTACAATATTTTTCATCACTTCCATTTCGTCAGGAGTCAGTGCCACCGTAGGAGTTTTGCCTTGCAGCAACGTTCTACAATAGTCTGAAAAAGACATATTGCACTTAGCAGCATTCGCTGTAAGCTCATCAGCAAGTTCTGCAGTCATTCTTATTCCCTTGATTACGGTTGCCGCATTTTTCTTCACAACAAGGGAACCACCAGAAGCTTTCAAGAGAAGATTTATTCTTCGCTTGTCTCCTTTGTACTGCTGAAACTTCTGATACTCATCTGCTGTTATTTCATACTTCAATCCCTGATAAGCATTCTTCGTTTTTTTGCAAATGAAAGCATGTATGTAGAACCGTTCTGGACCTCCACTAATATGAACGTCCAATACCAATATAGGCATAAATACCTTCTTGGATTTACCAGAAGCAACATCTTCTGTTACCAGGTAAAACGCCTTGCCAGGCGAAGCTTTCTGTAAAGCCTCGTCACCGTTGAAGCGATATATTGTTTCTTTCTTTTCTTCCATTATTCATACATTTTATTGCGAGCTTGCGAGTAATCAAGTTCTGTATTTTAAACCAATGCTCGTAGAGAATTGTTTAACAATACCCCAACTTGCAATAGTACATTACTTTTGCTCTATAAAAACTTTACTACAAAGATAGTAAAATTCTCTGTATCAGCAAAGAAAACTCTCTAAGTAAAGCGAACATTTAAGCATCATTAAAGATAGCGAGCTTCGTTTTAAGACTTGTTGTTACTTCTTCGTTAGAACTTGTCTGAAAGACCAGAAGAGATAGAAAGAAACAGGAAGAGAGAAAGGGGAAACAGGAAGAGCTTGAAAGACTTGAAATGCCAAAATAACATTTCAAGTTGAAGCGGAAACAGAAGACCTCGTCTTTTTGAGAAAAATAACATAAGAAAATTGGCAATACAAAAAAATCTTTGTACCTTTGTATTTTCTTGGTATAAAACAATACAAAGAAATCCTTTGGATTAATTTATAATAAAACGATTATGATAGCAGTAATATACGCAAGAGTGTCAACGTCAGCTGGAAAGCAGGACACGGAACGTCAAGTTAAGGAACTGACAGAATTTGCAAAGGAATATAACATCGAAATTGCAAAAGTCTTTCAGGACTATCAGTCTGGAGCAACCCCAAACTCAGAAAGACGATTCTTGCAGGAATGTTTGAGATACTGCACAGTTGTAAATAAAAACGTAAACTGTGTTTTAATGTCGGAAGTGTCAAGATTGGGACGTGATGTCTGGGAAATGACCGAGCTGGCCAAGTTCTTTCATGACCACCACTTGAACGTTTACTTCTTGCGAGAAAACCTAAGTATGTTTAACAAAGATAGCAGCGAGAATACTCTTTTCACTATGCTCTTTGCTATGTTCAGCAAGTTTGCCGAGAATGAACGAACAGCCATCAAGGAGAGACTGCAGAGCGGCTACAAGAACTTCCGGGACAAGGGAGGGAAGGTTGGTCGAAAAGAAGGAAGCGTCAAGACCAAGGAGCAACTTGAACAGGAATACAAGCATGTCATCAAAGAACTAAAAGCAGGGTTGAGCATAGTCAAAGTTGCAAAGCTTTGTGATGTGGCACCAGGAACAGTTGCAAAGATTAAAAGAATCTTTTCAATCAACTACACACCAAAGAAATAGCGCAAGAAGGGTGACGGACTCTATACCACCACCCTTCTTGCTTTTTCTACACTTCATAAAAATACAAAACCATCCATATTTGCATTATATGGCACATTTTACCTCTTTTTTAAAAATGATAAAGTAAAAAATCTTGACGGCGCCAAAAATGCCTGCTACAGATGCTTCCTGTTCGTTGCCACAAACTCAAGCAACGAGCATCCACCCTGAAGCCAATTTCAAGCAAGGATGAGGACGAGGGGCTTTATGCCCCGACCCCTAAATGTTTTAAATCTTATCTTCCTCTAAAACAAAAACTTCTCACACACACACCTAGCGGTCGAACACCTATGTGTGTGAGTATTCCTTTTTTATTCTTAATAATAGTTATTTTGTGGAGGTATCTTTGTTTTTCTCTTTGTATTCTTCTTTGGATATTTCTTAGGACGTTGATAAAACCATATATTTATAATTTACATAAAATCAGTATGTTATACCAATTAATGTTGGTAGAAAACATGTTAACCTCATTTCCGTAATCGGAGAAGATACAGTCATAAGGAGGATCGAGAAACATAAAATCATCCGGCTGTGCCTGATTGAAAATTTCTGTATAGTCCTGGTTAAATATCTGTGTCCTTTGGAGTAAATTGCTATGTTCTTCGGTGATAATTGAAGTGTTAAAGTTCTTGTACCTCCCGTAAGGTACATTGTATTCTCCATTCTTGTTGAACCTTATCATCCCCGAATAAGCCGTTTTGTTGATATAATAATAAAGAGTTGCTTCTGAATAAGCTGGGCGTGTCAAGCCGTTGTACATATCACGTAGGCGATAATACAGTTCTTCGTTCTCGTCAAGAACCCTTTCGTCTGGTGCATCGGCCTTCCTCTCCTCGAAACGCTTCCTGTTTCGATTATACATATCTTCCAATCTGGCCAGTTCCTCGTGGAGATGTGGATAATCATCACGCACACCAAGGTAGAACTGGATGAGCTTGGTGTTTATATCATTGATGATAGCTCGTTCAGGTTCCAGATAGAAGAACAGGGAGCCACCTCCAAAGAACGGCTCTATATATCTTCCTGCATAATCAGGAATGTGCGGAAGGAAATGATGTATTTCCTTAGATTTCCCACCTCGATATTTGATAATCGGCTTCATATAGCGTCTAATATACGTATTATCATACTTTATTTTTGCACTTTGATTTTCGGACGGATTTTCAGACATTTTTTAAGAGTAAATATATCTTCTATCCGTAATAATTGGCGCAGTCCGCTAAACCATCGTTTTTCGGACGTTACCGCCATTCAAGATACTTGATGACGAGTTTTTTATTTTCTTCGTCAAGGTTATAGAGGTATTCAACTATGCTTTTCTCGTCATTGTTGATGTACTTACTTACCATGTGATTGACTAAGTCAATACCGCCACGCTGCAGCCAGTAAGGTTTGCAGAACTCAGCAACCTTGTTGCGCTCTTCTATCCAGTTTCTGGTTAGTTCTGCACCTGCCATCAGTAACTTATATGTTCTTTCCATATTATTAATTATTAAATTATTAAATTATTAATTGCGTTAATTATTAATATTAAATTTTGGGAGAGATGTTATCTCTTTTCCGTATTGCTGCTCATAGTTTGCAATGCCACGTTCCAGCAGATCGATGACAATACCCACCTCTTTCTGTCTGGTGTGTGCGGCAATCGCCCCAATCTTGTCAATCATTTCCAAAGGCAACACGAATGTCTTGCGGGTTGTGCCTGGCTTGCAACCGGCGGCAGCTCCCTTTGTCTGACGATTGTAGTTATCCTTTGGCGCGATGCCAAGGGCTTCTGCCTGCATCTGCTCTGAACTCCTGCTGTCGTTCAGCCCGTCGAAGCCGTCTATGGACAGGACTGACTTGTTATCTTCTTTTGTCATATTATTAAATTATTAATTTATTAATTTATTAAATTATTAAATTATTATTTTAACCTACTACGTTCAGAATGCCGTCAATGGTAAATTCAATGGCCTTCTTCTGGTAGTCGTCGATGGGGCGCAGTGTGCTGCATCTCTGAACTGACACGCCTTGTTTTACCCTTGGCAGTATAATGCCACCAGACTTGCGAAACATGTCCTTAATGGCTTCCTCGTTCGGGTTCTTGACACGAATGTCTATACAATTCGGCAAAAAGAGCTGCTTTGCCTCGATATGTGCCATCTTCAGAATCTTCACAAACTTCATCGTCCGCATGATAACTACGTCATCATAACGAAAGGGAATAACAATGGTGTTGGCAGCTCTGAAAAATGGCAGGAGATTACTGTTTAAGGAGCCCGGGCAGTCAACGAGAACATAGGTGTCATCGCCCATCTGTTTTGCCCTATCGACGAACGCCTGAGCATTCTCTGCAGCGTTCCATACCTTCCAGGGTAGGGGAGTGTCTGGGTGCTGCTTCACTTCCACCTCTCTCAGATCTACGATCGTCTGCCCTTCGTCAGCGTCCAGAACGGCAACCGCTTTACCGATGCTGGTGAGATAATTGGCAAACTGCATGCACAGCGTGCTCTTGCCAGTTCCTCCCTTTCCGTTGCTGATGACTATAATTTTTGCCATTGTTATTAATTTATTAAATTATGAAATTATGAAATTATCAATTTTTTTTGCAAAGATATGACTTTTCTTTGATTTCAGCAAGAAATTCAGCAAGAAAATTTGCCAATTTGCCAATTTACAGAATCACAAATTCACGAACACTTCGCAATCATATCAGATACCTCTTCCCTTTGGTCTGCTGACTGTCACTTCCTTTTCTTTTTCTTCAAGTTCCTGTGTGACTGCGGCTTCAGGTTCCTGCTTGGTAGTGTTGTCATTGATAGCACGGAGAGATTCAGCATTACCCATAAGCAGTTCGACTGTCTTTTCATCGAACTTGTCTTTTACACCTGCATCGAGCAGCCCCTGTTTGATACGGTCGGCTAACTCTCCGGGGGTCACACCTTCTTCTCTGATGATTTCACGCGCGAAGTTATTCACGTTCAGATAAGGCAGCATCTTCATGTGACCTGTCACGCCCATCACGACCATCTGGTCAATGATGTAGTTGAATTTCTCTTTGTTCGTCATCATAATATATTATTTTAATACCATCCGTTGCCATTAGACTTGCCCCATTTATAGACACCTATCAAAATGAGTGGTATAACGGAAACAATTATTGTAGCATAGAAAAAGCCCTCTATGTCATTGGGGAAATCCATATCTTTAATCTTGGGATAAAGCCAAAGCAGGAAAAGTGCTGATAAGCTTATCAGAGCCAAGAACCGCCAGAACCAGTTTTCATAGATATACGCCTCTGCGTTCCTTGTTGCTTGTTCCGTTTTCTTCTCAACGAATTTATTAACGCGCTGCTCAAAATTGGCTGCGAGTTTGTCTAAAGGCTTAGACAGTTGCCCGGCGTTATCAGCTATTTGTTTGCTGACAGTTGCGCCAGCACTGGTGACTGCAGACTTGAAATCATTGATATCATTGGATATATTGTTGAGCTGTTCCAAAGTTTGCTGAGGAAGTTTGACAGTCACTTGTTTCTTAGTATTATCTATGATATACTGCAAGTCCTCCTGGTGCTGCATTTTCCGTTCCTCTTCCGTTGGCACAGTTCCGATAGCTTCGGCAACGGTGTTCATTGAAGCGGATATAAGGCCGTTATCCTTTCGGATCTCATCGATGGCTGTCCTGATAGCCTCCTGTTCCGAGTTATCAGCAGACTGTGACAGAGCTTCAGCAAGTTCTTTATGCCGTGCCTCCATCCTCTCCAGTACCATCTCTATATTGTTGAGATAGCCTTGGATGTTATCTATTGGATTCTCACTGTATTTCCCCATAACCTGATTCTTTAATTAATATTTCGTCGAGTTGTGTCAGAACTTTGTTCAAGGCAACCAACGTGTTTTGCGGAATATTCTGACCAAACAGCATAGCGGCATTAGCATCATGTGCAAGCTGATTGATGTTGTTAGACATTGTGGCGATAAGCCTTAATGCCTCCGTATGTTCAGGAACAAGTACTTTGACGGGGCGGTCGGTGATAATATAATATATCAGATCACCCAATGTCATATTGTACTTTTTAGCGTTTGAAGCGAGGCTTGATTTTTCGCTCGGTTTCAGGCTTATTGTAACTCTGGCCGTTCTTCTCTCCTCGTTTGGTTTCCTGTTCCTGAACTTTAGTTCTTTCTTTGGCGTTTCTTTCATTTTCTTTTCGTTTATTCGCCTCGCGGACAGCATTTGCTCTCCTGATACGATCATTCAACTTTTTCTTCTCGTTCTCACTCAAACCTACCGTAGAGGAAGGATTAACAGATTTAATAGTCCTGGTGCGTGGCTTCCTTCCATTTCCACCCACTTCGGTTGTCTTTGGAGTAGAATTGTCAGATGCCTGGTGCACCAATTTTCTCTCTTCGCGCTTATCCCAACCCTTTGGATAGTGTAGTCCATATTTTTTAGAAACCTCGACTGCAGCCTTTGCCATTCGCTTGCCGAGGTACTGGGTATTGATTCGCTCACCAGAGAAATTATTTATCAGCATAAGCATGTGATAATGGTCATTGTCAGTGTTGGTATGCTCCGGTATAATATAGGGAATGTTGTCAAGATCGATATCTCGATTTTTACATTCGTTTACGAATTCATGAAGCAGTAGTTCACGAAATTTCGGGTCTTTAAGGCGTTCGTTATCTTCGTCACTATGACTTATTACAACGCTGTAAGCCTTGACCTTGAATTTCGGGTTGACGTATGCTTCCAGCATGGCAAGTTGGGCTGTAGGGCTCATTTTTAGTCCTACGCCATTCGCCATGATGACCTTTCCTCCCTTCTCAGGATTGCGCAGGGCGCGATCGTAGTAGAGGGAGGATTTGAGCGAACGGGTAGGTTGCACGTTTGCGAACATAGCGAGTAATTTTAAGTTCGACTTTAAATTGCGAGCGTGTGCGACGGCTGTTTGCAAATTTGCAGATTTGCCAAACGTTAGCCGGAGCGGAGGGGGTGCAGGGGGTTTCCCCTGACCAAGATGTTTTGTGTGTAGTTCGTGGCGGTTAGCCCGTAACTGCATCACAAAAGACATCTTGCCTACTTCACACGCGTTCCTGAATGCAAAGGTTGTGAAAATTCCGGAATAATCAAATATTTCGCCAGAAAATTTTGATTATTTAGGAATTGAACGGACTGCGCAGTCAGAAACGTGCGTGAAGTTCACGAAGTGCATCAGCTGGCAGCAGTGGAGCCAGGCGCAGCTTCGGCATATGGGAGATGCCTGTCATCTTCCTCTTGTCGAAGCCGTGACTGGTGGAGCGGATGACGGATGGTGTGCTTCGTGCCATCCGTGTTTTATAAATTTGCAAATCTGCAAATAAATACATTTGCAAAATTGCAAATTTATAAAATGCGTAAACAATGGAGAGCAGACAAGAAAAGGCGATGTTGATAACATCGACGGATGCAGGCTGTTCGATTCCGCTTTAGTTAATTCCGTTAACAATTTGCCAATAATACAAATGTTAACAGAATTAACAGCAAGGGGGATGGGGGACGGCGCATGAGTCCCCATAACGTCAGTACCACAGAGCGACCTTCTGGGAGTGGTTAAAGGCGGTTGCTCGATAGAGCCGCCAGCCAGACGTTGAGGAACGAGACGGTGCAGATGGAAAACCGCCGGGGAGATTTCCGTCATACGACGAAAAAGAAATCTCCCCATCTTACAAGCCGAAAGTGAAAAAATAGTATTGAGAATTACGCCCCATATTCATATTTCGCCATAGTCGTAATCTGGCATATCTTTACTAACGAAGTTTGCTATATCCTCGTCAAGTTGGTCGTCAAGAATATAGAGATATTCATGACGGTCATTTGCAGTGGAGTTGAGTTTGTTTATTTCTTCCTGCTCGATAAGGTTCCACCACTTTCTCACAGTCGGTCGTGTGAGTTCCAAATCTCTCGCGCATTCTGATTTGTTATAGCTGTCAGGATGCGCTTTCATCCATTTCTTTACCTGTTCCGCAATCTTGCTATTTTCCAAGGTCTCGTGTCTGCGTCCATTCTTTCCTGTTTTGTTCCATGGCACAAGACCTTCTTCTTTCCTATCTTCGTCACGGTCACGTCTTATACGGCGCAGATGCACGTTTTGTTTTCGTCCTCTCCTTAGATTTCTCTTAATAGGAATTTCAGTGGTCGATTCAATGGTATGTATCGGCCAGTTCCTATAAGAGAACGCATAAGCCCTCATTGCGTCATCCACATCGTCAGTAGTGAAATGATTATCCTCCTTAACCGTGAGGTCATCAAAGCTGGGAACAAGTGCGTAAGCATCCCTGCGCACCTCATCTTCAGGAATGTCACATTTAACCGCAAAGGTCACAAGAGTTAATATACACCAGTATCGATGACCTGCTGATACCTCAATAGGGTCACGCATACGTCTCAGCCACCAGTCATACAAGTCGCGCTTGACATGCCACTTTGCTTTTCCCTTTTGCTTCTGTGTGATAACACGGGCATACCACTCCGGCCACAACTCTGCAGACTTCGCAAGCGGAGTTCTGTCTGGATTGTATTCAGGAACTTTCACAAGCGACTTGATTTCCTCCTGTGTCAGACGGAATTTCTTGTTGAGTTGAAGCCATCGACTCAGGCCAGTGATTGTGTGTAGCGGCACATCATCAAGCCTCCAACTCGTTACGGTATCACCAAACTTGGTTTTGCTGCCAGGTATGCGGTATGCCTGGTGTATGCTCTGAAATTGTCGGTCAACCACTTCCTTGCCTGTGTATTTGTCGATTCGCCTCAGATTTGACGTGTACTTGTTCCAGATGACCATTGTCAAGCCAGTCTTTAGTCTGTTGAGAATTTCCCAGTTATCCCTGTACAACGGAATAGGTGCAGCTAAGATGTAGTACAGATGCAGTCCGTGGCCACTGTTCGTGATGATGTTTGGCGTTGGTATCACCTGATCAGGCACATCTTCCCATTCAACGCTTCGCTTCTTCATCTGATGGAAGAGATCCCTTATCTCATCCATACCAACCCCGTCGAGGTCGAATGCAAGAGCATACAGAAATCTGGAGTTGTCCCTTGTGTTCGTTCGACCAACGTAGGTAATGGGGCTGACGAGGGCAAAGTCCTGCTCGCCCAGCCAATCCCAATCCTGCTCCAGCCAGTCCTCCTGAAGGACAATCTTGTGGTTGTTGTCATCCACCATCTTCGGCTCGTTGGTTTCCTCGTCGATGACAGGTTCACCCGTTCTGCGGTCAATGAGCATCTTCTTGCCGTGACGGTAAAACACGATGGCATTGTACCGCCAACAAGCATAGCCAGTGTAGTCTATCTTTGGCACGGCCACAACTGCAGCGGCCTGTTGTTGCTCCAGTTTGGTGCCACCGGCTTTCTTCACCTTCCGTCGCGCTTCACTGCGCAGTCGTTTGGTTTTCTGCTCAACCAACTTCTTCTGTGAGAGCCACATCTGGTACTCAGGTGACATACGTTCCTCAAAGGCTGGCACATTCCTCAACCCCTTCACCGTCCGCTCGAAGATAGCAGCCATGAAGTCATCAGGCTCCAGTCGTGTGGTGCTGAAACCAGTTCTGTCAGGATCGGCAAGAAAGCCATCCTTCAGTCGGAACAACGACCGCGTTGCCTCGATGTCCTCAGCGTTCAATTTCTGCTCGTCCTTCATATTCATAATCCGTTATTCTGATTTTTCTGCTTGGGAGGTTTTTCCTTGCGCTCTCCCTGTCGGTCGAGCGACCATCGGGTGGCGTATATTATCAATATATTTTTTTTTCCACTTTCGACGGCAAAATTACATGTTTTCCGTGATATCTCCAAATAAAAACCGGGAAAAGTGCATTTTCTCGTTTTTTTTCTGAAGAAGCCCTGTTTTCTCAAAAACAAACAATTATTTTATAATTTGCGTACGCAATTATAAATCATTAACTAAATAAATTTGCGTACGCAATTATAATATAGTATCTTTGCACCCAAATAAAAAATGTAATCCCTACAAAAATAGATTTTCAAAAACATAGGATAGATATGGCGAAAAAGAAAGTTGAAGAGCTGAACGAGGATCAGAAAAAAGTGTTCTATTCCTTCAAGGAGGGGGCTAACATCTTCTTGTGCGGTAAGGGAGGCTCTGGAAAGAGCTTCCTTACCAGGTATATCATAGACTATTGCAAAAAGAGTAACAAATCTGTATTGATATGTGCGCCTACAGGTATTGCTTCACTCAATATCGGAGGCAGCACCATTCACAGAGTCTTCAAAGTGCCGGCGAGGATTCTTCAGAAGGGCGAGCGTTGCTATGAAAAGAAAAAGCTGGAGACCATTGCCAAGGCTGATGTCATTATCATTGACGAAATATCTATGTGTCGGATTGACGTTTTTGAATATGTGGCAAAGACACTGCTCTACTTCAAGCCAAAGAAACAGTTACTTTTCGTTGGCGACTTCTACCAGTTACCTCCCGTTCTGCCAAGTCAGGACAGCAGCGCGTTTACTCAGATTTACGGCAACAAACTCTTTGCCTTTGAGTCCGAAATGTGGACGATGCTGGAGCTGCACACCATGGAGCTTCAGACATCAATGAGGCAAAAAGACAAGGCTTTTGTCAAAGCGCTTGACAACATCAGAGCCGGGCAACCAGATTTTTCTCTGTTCCAGACGGACAAACCGGCTGACCCCACCGCCCTAACCGTCTGTGGAACCAACAAGGAAGCCGACGAGAAGAATCAGGCGCAAATGAAGAACCTGGTAAAACAGGGCGCGAAGATTTACAAGTTCACGGCCTCTATCAACGGCATTGTAGAGCCTACAGAGTATCCGACGGAGCGAGAAATGACTCTATGCGTCGGTGCCAGGGTTGTGATGTTGAACAACGATCCTGACGAACGTTGGGTCAACGGCACTTTTGCAACCGTTGCCGATGTAAACGACGACATTCTGATAGTAAGGATAGAAGGGAAGGAAGGGGCGGCCGTCGAGGTGAAGCGCAACAAGTGGACGTTCCTTGACTACGAAGTGATCAAGACGAAGGACGGAGGCACGAAGTTGGGTGCCGTGGAGCGCGGAACTTTTGAGCAGTTCCCTGTTCGTCTGGCTTGGGCTATTACTATCCACAAATCTCAGGGACAGACATATGACCGTGTTAATGTCGATATCAGCAGCATCTTTGCTGAAGGTCAGCTTTACGTTGCCCTGTCGAGGTGTCGCACACTCGCAGGGATGCGTATTGTTGGCACATTGACAACAGAGAAGGTTAAAACCTCTAATGCGGTCTTGCGCTTCATGAGCGGCGACCACCGCCCGGAGCTGCAAGGAGAAATGTTCGGTTTCTGGGATGAGGAAAAAGAAAGCCCTTCCGATGAAAGATACCAAGAAGGTTACGACGATGGCTACAAGGACGGCACGAATGACACGAAGGCAGAGTACCAAAAGATGATAGATGCGGACAAGAGTGTCAAGCGTCTGTCAGCATACACCACCAGGCAACGAGAGTTGGCTGAAATAGAGGATCCGGATGAGAGAAACCCCAAACACGCAGGACGGCCAAAGAAGCCATACACAGAAAAGGCGCAGTCGAAAGCCATAAGGGTTATTGGTTCTATTGCCGACCAAGTGAAGACAATCAACGATTTCATTAGGGAACATCCCTATGAAGAGGATAGGGTGAAGTTTCTCCTGAGCAGCGTCATAGAGCAGTTAAAGTGACAAGAAAAGTACATTCTTTTAATTTTTTGTACGCAATTAAAATTGGAGCTTTTCCCCACTTTTTCGGCGGCAAAATTGACAGAGAAACAAAACACCCAGGCGTGTGCCTGGGTGTAACGAGGCGCCTTCACGGAGCGACCGTGAACCTTTGGCAATGACCTCGTTTTAAATTAATCGAAATAATCTTGTTTACGCTGTTGAAGAATACGCAAGTCAGAAACTCGGTATTCAATCTTGCCAGGACGCTTACTGACAGGCTCAACAAGACCTTTCTCTCGCCAACGACGTATATTTCCCTGACCAAACATCTTAACCATACATCCGATAAGAATGGAGATAAGTATATATCCCAACCGTATTGCCTTATA
>ERZ791632.114-NODE-114-length-30414-cov-24.9174_pt1 | contig 30414 bp, 20 predicted proteins | sample MGYA00510263_ERZ791632 | MGnify/ENA primary metagenome ERZ791632 (study PRJEB30046, sample SAMN00715181) | human gut metagenome | study: EMG produced TPA metagenomics assembly of the A metagenome-wide association study of gut microbiota in type 2... | reverse complement strand
TTTCTGTGAGTTATACAAACTTCAGAGCCTTTTTTATTCCAAAATTACGTTAAATCACGCTTGTGAATTTTCACTTGCGAAACTTTAGTAAAATTCAAATCAGATATTTAGAACTCGAGCACCATTGTCTGGCGTGGACGAAGCTTCACGTTCTTATCGATAAGGACAGTACGACCATTGGTTACATCTGTAGCCTTTGCCGCATTGCCGATAATCTCTGCATAACGGCTCACATTGAGTTCGTTGGCTTCATTCTTACCATTGATGATGGTCATCACATTCTTACCCTTGTATTGACGGGCAATAACATAAACACCATTCTGAGGACAGAACTGGGTCTGCTTTCCCTTAGTAATTACCTCATTCCCCTGACGCCAATGCAAGAGATTGCTCAACCAGTTGAACATCTGGTTTTCAGCATTCGTTCTTCCTTCTGCTGTGAAAGCATTATGCTGATCACCAGTCCATCCACCAGGGAAGTCCTTACGAACATTACCATCGGTAACACTCTTAGTACCATTCATCAGAACCTCAGTACCATAATAGAGTTGAGGAGTACGGTTGACTGTCAGAAGAAGTGCCAACGCCTGCTTCAAAGCTAATGAGTCTTTTCCCTCACCCAAGAATCGGTCGGTATCATGATTTTCCACAAATGCCATCACACTCTTTGGATTAGGATAGAGATAATCGTAGCAGAATACATTGTAGATACGATTCATTCCATTCCACCAATCGTCCGTCTCTTCCTTCTTGGCACTATTGATACGATCGTAGAAGGCAAAGTCCATGACAGTCTTCAGATAACTGTTTTTCTCTGACAGTTTGCTGTCTTTCTGCCAAGCAGCCGTATAAGCAGGCTCTGTTACCCAAGTTTCACCTACGGTATTAAAGTTAGGATATTCCTGATCCAGCGTCTTCATCCACAAAGCCATGGCATCACGGTCTGCGTATGGATAAGTATCCATGCGAATACCATCTATACCCACTGTTTCAATCCACCACTCGCTGTTTTGTATAAGGTATTTGATGACATGTGGGTTGCGCTGATTCAAATCTGGCATAGAAGGCACAAACCAGCCATCTACAGTCTCCTTAAAGTCAACTTTGCTGGCATACGGATCCAAAACCGGAGTCAACTTATAGCTGGTCTGCTTATACATATCATTCACAGTGCGTGCACCATCTACAGTACCTATCTTTTTCAGATGTTCAGGAGTCTGGTATTCAGGAAGCAACCACTCTGGAGTATTAAACCAGTCTTTGGATGGCATATCAGCTACCCAAGGATGCTCAAAACCGCAATGGTTGAAAATCATATCCATCACAACCTTCAATCCCTTCTGGTGAGCCTCATCTATCAACTTTTTGTATTCTGCATTGGTACCGAAACGAGGATCTACACGATAGTAATTGGTAGTAGCATAACCATGATAAGTACTGTTCTTGCCATCATTAGGGCTATCATTCTCCAATACCGGAGTAAACCATAATGCGGTAACACCCAGTTGGTTGAAATAATCCAAATGCTGGCGGATACCTTCCAGATCACCTCCATGACGAAGACTTGGTGCCTTACGGTCGCAAGTCTTGTCTCTCATAGTCTTGAAAGCATCATTCTTAGGATTACCATTCGCAAAGCGGTCAGGCATCAACATATAGAGCACATCCTCATTGCTAAAGCCTATGCGCTTATCACCAGCCATTTCACGGTCTTTCAGTTGGTACTTCACCTTCTTGACAGACTTACCCTGCTTGAATTTCAAGGTCATTCCTCCCGCCTTTGCACCCTCTAAGTTGAGATAAACCAAGAGATAGTTAGGAGATTCGAGTTTTGCGACAGAATCGACGCGAACGCCAGGATAATCAATCTCAACATCCGCATTTCGCACGTCTTTACCATACACCATCAACTGGAGAGAAGCATCCTTCATACCTACATACCAGTCTGTTGGTTCAATGCGGTCAACAGAGACCGCTGCATTCATGCTCATTGTACCCATAAGCAACATTAACGATACAAATATTTTTCTCATTTTCTTATAGATTAAGTCAATAGTAAAATTATATTTTATAATGAATTTTTCCTGATGATATCTTGAATCATTGCCAACTTTCATGCTTATTTAGCATAAAGAATCAAAGCAGACTGTGCATCTACCAAGACCTCCTTACCACTAACAGGCATACCGATACCCTCCTCATTGATGACACCATTGCAACAAGCCACATGATATTCACCCTCAGGAATAGCGACAGACTTTGCCTCACGGTTTGCATTCAAGATGACAATAATATTCTTCCAAGCGTCTATGCCTGCTAAGTTCTTGAGCATGAAAGCCACAAGGCAGCCCTCATTCTTCACCTGATTAACAGCATCAGGACTGACAGTTGGCAAGAACTCCAGGTGCTCACGAACCTTTTCTGCAGTAGCCAAACGGAATGCAGGATGATTCTTACGCAATTGGATTAAATTGCGATAATACTCAAAAACCTGTGGATATTTCTTGAGATGATCCCAGTTGAACTGATTGATGCTATCAGGAGAATTAAAACTGTTGTGAACACCCTTCTTGTCGCGCAACATTTCCTCTCCTGCCAAGATAAACGGTACACCCTGAGAAGTGAAAACTGCAGTCTGACCCAGCAAGTCCAATCGGATTAACTCAGCCAAGCGGTCACTTTCAGAAACAGACGGATCCTTCAAGCCAGGAATACTTGCCTTCAAACGATCTACCAGACACATATCATCATGGCAACTAACATAGCTAATCTGCTGAGTAGGATTGTTAGTCCAAGGTTTCTTGTCGTAATTTACCTTATTCATATCCACCTGTGGATGGGCAATACCACCAACGATACCAAACTTCAGGCTCTCCTCCTCTCCTGGAATACCAGCCAACAAGGCGCCCTTGGTATCATCAGAGAAAGGACCACGAAGAGCATCACGCATATCATCGCTAAAAGCACCGATGCCATGGAGTTGTGGCGTATTAGCCTTCACTGCCAACTTCTCTGTAGGATAAGCACAGCTTCCTGCGCTCCATCCTTCACCATATATATAAATAGAAGGATCTATCTCGTCAACAGCCGCACGAATCTGATTCATCGTCTCGATATCATGCACGCCCATCAGGTCGAAACGGAAACCATCTATATGATATTCATTCACCCAATATTTCACGCTCTCTATCATAAACTCACGCATCAATGGTCTTTCAGATGCAGTCTCATTGCCACAACCAGAACCATCAGAATACTTACCATCCACTGTCTTGCGATAATAATAGTCTGGATAAGTACGCTGGAAATTGCTGCCGTTGATGTCGAAAGTATGATTATATACAGCATCAAAAATCACACGGATGCCTGCCTTATGAAGTGCCTGCACCATCTGCTTAAATTCCTTGATACGGACTGCAGGGTTATATGGATCAGTAGCATAACTGCCTTCTGGTACATTATAATTCTTCGGATCATAGCCCCAGTTAAACTGTGGTTTGTCCAGTTTTGTTTCATCAACAGAAGCAAAATCAAAACAAGGCTGGAAGTGTATTGCATTGATACCCAACTTCTTAAGATATTCAATAGCTTTTGGTTCGGTAAGAGCAAGATACTTACCTTTATACTTCAAACCCGAAGTTGGAGAAATAGAAAAATCACGGAAATGCAACTCATAGATGATGAGATCAGCAGGCGATTTCAATGCAGGACGCACATCATTTTCCCAACCTTCCGGGTTGGTCTGACTCAGATCGATGATGGCACCACGATTACCATTGACGCCAACAGCCTTGGCAAATGTACCCGGACATTCACCCTTTCCCATATCAAAAGTATAGAACTTTCCCTTTAAGTCACCCTTTACGGTAGCTTCCCATCGGTCCTTACCTACGCTTTTCATCTTAACGGTTTTGATAGGTTTTCCTATGAAACCGTCTTTATAAATACGGATTTTTACACTCGGTTTTGCACTACTGGAAGAAACCTGTGGAGTTGCACCAGTTACACCATCTACTTCAACAGAAGCTGTAGGTGAATTCAAAGAGAAAGTAGTTTTATCCTTAGAATAGGACATTTCATTGAAAGCACCTTGTGCCATCAATGAATGGGGAACTAAAACAGCAGTCAAGGCTACTAATAATTGATTTTTAATGCTCATACGGTTAAGTTTTTGCTAGATTGAGAGAAAATCCGAACAAGAATTATTCTCTATTTTATGTATAAATATAGACTTTTAACTAAACAATAGCTATTATACTATCTTTTTTCTTGCATAAAACACCTACAAGAGCGTATTTTATGCAGAAATAGGCAGAACCAAACACGCTCATTTTTAGCGTATTTGATTCCACCTTGTCATTCGGTCGGAAATACAGAAAATACGGCGAATATAAAAGCCCTGTTTTTTCATGAATTTCACAACCAAAGTACAGCAGTTAAAATTTTAAAGTTTATTTTGCAAGCAATGAGATGGCAAAACCACCACCACGTGCTTCTTTAATCTTCAAAACATCACCCTTCTTCACAGTCTTGTGAATAATCTGATAAGACTTAGGGTTCTTTTCATAATCAGCATTCTTGCCATCCTGATAAATAGCGCAATCATACTTCTTGCCCTTATCGAGGAAGTCAAGCTTTACTACTGAAGTACGGGCAGCATCAGTCTTGCCACCAACAAACCAGTTGTTAGTACCCTTAGCCTTACGAGCAACAGTAATATACTTAGCAGGTTCAGCCTCCAAATACTTAGAATCATCCCAATCGCAAGCTACATCACGAATGAACTGGAAGGCATCATCATACTTCTCATAATGCTCAGGTAAGTCGGCTGCCATCTGCAAAGGACTGTACATCACGAGGTAAAGAGAAAGCTGACCGCAGAGAGTAGAATGCACATAACTCTGATTGTTACTCCACTCAGAAAGTTTAGTCTCGAAGATACCTGGAGTATAATCCATAGGACCACCCTGCAAACGGGTGAATGGCAACATCACGGTATGATAAGAAACAGAACCGCCAAATGCCTCATACTCAGTACCTCTTGCACTCTCATTACCCACCAGGTTAGGCCAGGTACGGCAGATACCAGTAGGGCGGGTAGCCTCATGAGCGTTCACCATAATATGATGCTTAGCAGCAGTCTCAACGACACGCTGATAGTGATTATTCATCAACTGGCTGTAGTGATACTCACCTCTTGGAATGATGTCACCCACATAACCAGTCTTCACTGCATCATAACCATACTTGTTCATCAGATTGAAGGCATTTTCCAAATGACGCTCATAGTTGAGTGCTGCAGAAGAGGTCTCATGGTGCATCATCAACTTAACACCCTTAGAGTGCGCATAATCATTGAGCATCTTGATATCGAAGTCAGGATAAGGAGTCACGAAATCAAAGACATCCAGTTTCTGATGACCGAACCAGTCTTCCCATCCTTCGTTCCAACCTTCAACCAATACTTCCTGCAAACCATTCTTTGCAGCAAAGTCAATATAGCGCTTCACTTCCTCATTGGTAGCACCATGAGTACCATTAGGCTTACACTTGCTATAATCAGTAACACCCAGACGAACAGAAGGAAGATCATTCGTATAACTCCATGTCTTGGTACCTACAATCATGTTCCACCATACACCACAGTACTTGGTAGGGTGGATCCAGGAAGTATCCTCTATCTTACAAGGTTCATTGAGGTTCAATGTCAACTTGCAAGAAAGCATATCACGCGCATCATCACTCACGAGAACAGTACGCCAAGGTGTATTGAATGGAGTCTGGATAAAGCCCTTGCGACCTACAGCATCAGGAGTCAACCAAGACTCAAGCACGAGATTCTTCTCGTCGAGGTTGAGGTGCATGGTAGGATAATCCAGACAGGCAGCCTCATGGATATTGATATAAAGACCATCCTTCGTCTTCAACTGCAAGGAAGTCTGCACGCCCGTATCAGAGAAAACAGTAGTAGAAGAATTACTCTTATATTTCTCACGATTAGCAGCGATGATAGGACGGATACCAGTCAGCGGAGTGATGTTGTACTCATACTCCTGTGTATCATAATCACCTGGAATCCAGTATGCAGTATGATCACCAGCCATTGCAAACTGAGTGTGCTCCTCCTGAATCACGAAGTAATTCAAAGATTCCTGCTGAGGAAACTCATAGCGCAAGCCCATACCGTAATCATAGACACGGAAACGGATGGTAATGTTACGATTGGAAGAAGCCTGATTGAGGTTTACCTCCAACTCATTGTAATGATTGCGAATGGTGGAAGTTTCACCCCAGACAGGTTTCCAAGTCTCATCAAAAGTAGAAGTCTTGCTACCGGTCTCGGTAAAACCATCCATCAAATCCGTTTCTTCCATCCCCTTAGAGGCATGCTTATCCTTTGCCAACTCCAAACCGAGATGAGAAGGCTTACAGACAGTCTTGCCTTTGTAACTCATCTCATAAGTAGGCTGTCCATTACCTGTCAGGGAGAAGGTCAAAGACACATTCCCGTCTGGAGACTTGACGGTCTGAGCTGCTGCAAACATAGGGAGCAACAAGCCCATAAGTAAAACACTGATTTTCTTCATATTTATTGCTATTGTTTTCTACAGTGCAAAATTAGTAAAATCTTGGAAATACACCATATTATAATTTACAATAAATCAAAAAGGGGGTGTGCAAACGTTTGCACACCCCTCGTTCTTTTCCCCAAAAAACTAACTAAAAACCATTCTATTCTAAGCAAAAGCTATTTCAAACTAACGAGAAACGTTTCAATGCTTTTGAAGAAATCTTAGTTTCTTCCAGCCTGTGAAATCATTTCTGTCAACTGATTCATGAAAGCAGCATCCTTTGCCAGATCCTCGATATTAAGGTGCATACGATAGCGCCAGTAATGCTTAGGATTAGCAGGGATATTGATACGCTCTGCATTCGCATCAGGCAAGCGGAGACTCTCGTCGATAGCAAGCCAATCCTGAATACTCAACACACAGAGCATAGAAGGAGAGGTCAGATGACGTGAGATAATATCCTTGGCAAGCCAACCTGGGAGCGGATGAGGAGCAGGACCCTGACGATAGAGCATCGTATTATAATACTCTTGAGTACGCTGGATATTCTCATCCCACCACTGACGGAGGGTAGGCATATCATGACTTGAAATGGTACAAACCGAGCGATAAGGATTACGGCTCAGATGGCCGAACTTCACAGAAGGATCCTTAGGCATGCTCTGCAGCTCCAGGCTCAAGATTTTCAACTCATTCATTACCCATGGCACACAATCAGGCACCATTCCGAGGTCTTCGGCACATACCAACATGCGAGTAGCCTGAACCAACTTAGGCAATTTCTTCATCGCCTCACCATACCAATACTGGTTGTTGCGACGATAGAAATAATCATTATAAAGACGATTGAACGCAGCCTTGTCGTTATCATAAAGTGATTCAAAGATGAAATCAAACTGAGCCGAGATACGTGGGTGGAACAATCCCGGATTACGATGATCACGAACGAAGAGCACATCGCTAATCAGAGCATAGAGACCATCACGGAGCCAGATATCCTTCTGAGCGGTAGCACCTTCAAACAAAGCTTCCACCTTGCGCTGGCTATTCACCTCCGGTTTCATCTGATAACGCTCGTCATCCAAGCGATCGAGATATTTCTCCTTCACTTCGTCAGCACGCTCATGGAACATGCGGTTCAGAACCCAGTCGGTAATGAAAGGACGGGTGAATCTATCCTCCTGGAAATTAAGACCATAAGAACGAATCTCATCTGCCGTCATTCCCAACGCAGGAGCAAACTGACCCAGCAATCCGTGAACAGAATCTACAGGAATCTCCCAGATACGGAAGAAACCGAGTACATGGTCGATACGGTAAGCATCAAAGTACAGAGACATGTTCTGGAAGCGGCGAACCCACCACTGGCAACCATCCTTCAACATTTCATGCCAGTTGTAAGTAGGGAATCCCCAGTTCTGGCCATTTGCAGAGAAATCATCAGGTGGAGCACCCGCCTGTCCATTGAGATTGAAGTACTTAGGCTCCACCCACACATCACAGCTATAGCGGTTTACACCGATAGGAATATCACCCTTCAGAATAACACCCTTTGCCTTAGCATGCTCGTGAGCCGCCTTCATCTGTGTATTTAATACATACTGTACGAAGTAGAAGAATTCCACCTCCTTGTATGCTTTGCTCTTAGAATCGCTCAATGATTTACGCTCAGCTTCATCCCATACCTTATGGTCTGGCCACTGAGAGAAATCGGCAGTGCCATACTTGTCACGCAAGTAAGAATACTGTGCGTAAGGCACAAGCCACTGTTCTGTTTCCTGAAAAAATGCCTGAAAATCGGCACTCTTTAACATTTGTTTTCCTTCCTGTTCGAAGATTTGGTGCAAATAGTTTATCTTGAAATCATTTACTTTCTCATAATCAATCTGAGGGAGCGCATTGAGTTCCGCTCTAGTCTTTTCAGCCTCAGCGCGCTTCTTGGCATCCTTCAACTCTGGTAATGCAAGAAGATCTGCATACTGAGGATGAATAGCGAAGACACTGATACAGCTGTACGGATAAGAGTCTGTCCAGGTATGCGTGATAGTCGTATCATTGATAGGCAAAAGCTGAAGAACCTTCTGACCGGTTTTAGCCACCAGATCGATCATGCTCTTGAGATCACCGAAATCACCGATACCGGCACTCTTCTTACTTCTGAGTGAGAAGACAGGCACCAATGTACCCGCCACTTTACGGTTCCAACGCTCCAGGAACGACTGGTTCAACTCATAAGAAATCAACGTACCGCTCTTCATCTCAGGGATTTCAATAGAACGGTTGTAACCTGTTTCCCAAAGACATTCCTTCTTTTCATTGAGCGCTACGAACTTGAATTCCAGATAGTTGACAGCTAAAGTCTCCACATTGATATCAACAGTCCACTCATTGTAAGCCTGCTGAACCATAGGAAGAGCATGGTTTTTGTCCCAAGCACCGAGTACAGGATCAGAACCTACTACTGCTAAACGTTCACCCTCACGAAGTTGTGGAGCACGAACAATCAGGCGGATCGTCTTAGCAAAGGAATGTTCCTTCACCTTGCCTGGTTGCTGATGGTTGATGCAGTCAGTAAAGGCGCTACTATAGAGGTAAGAATCCTCAGGAATATCATGCCAACGGTCATACAAAGTATAATCACTGGCACGCTCAGCCGTACAGTTCAACTGATGCCTCGCCAATTGCCATTCAGCCTTGGTGCAAAAGCCATCTCTACTTACACTATAAAAGTAGGAATTGTTCTTAGACTTTGGGGTACCATCCCAATCGAATGACCAGCGAGAGCCATCCTCAGTCCCCATTTTACACTGGACCTCCTTCCCATCAACTGTCATATTCAAAACGAGTTCCTCGCCATAGACAGTTTTATAATCTATATTAAAATGAAACACCATAAGATACAAAGGTTATTATTTACGCTGCGAAGGTAATATTTTTTATCGAAAAATCAAACACTTTTTTGCACAAAAATCGGAAAAAGGTTGCGCAATCGGTTGCACAACCTTACTATTTAATACATTTACTTATCTTCTACTTATTTCTTATTTTTCCTTGATGAAGGAAACAGATAAAGCGCCGAATATCAGCAAGATACCAGCCACTATCATCATGTCACTCTGATGAGAACCCACCAGGCTCAAAACAGCACCACCACAGATGGCAGCTACAATCTGAGGAATACAAATCGTTCCATTGAAAAGGCCCAGATAAGCACCCATGTGTCCATATCCCTGCAGGGCATTGGTAACAAAAGTGAAAGGCATTGCCAACATGGCTGCCCAACCGGCACCAATCATCAGGAATGAAATAAACTGCAGATATGGGTCATGCAGGAAAGGAATCAGGGCGAAACCGATACCACCAATGACCAGACTGACCGCATAAGCCATCTTGGTATTCTTAAACTGAGGCAGCACAACCGCCCAAAGCACACTACCCACAGCCTGAACAGCAAAGAGGATACCTACCCAGTTGCCAGCCTCCTGGAATGCCTCGGAAGTAGGATCGGTAGTATTCCAAACCGTCTCAGCAATGGCACCTGTAGAATAATTCCAGAGATAAAGGAAACCAGCCCAGCAGAAGAACTGCACAAGACCCACCTTCCAGAAAGTAGCAGGCGCTTTGCGGAGCAAAGTAATCCAATCAGCCTTGTCTTCAGAAACATCAGCATTTGAATCCTTCACTCTTCGTTCTTCACTCTTCACTTCATTATATTCTGCATACTGCTGAGGATTCCACTCCTTCACCTTCATCGTAGTATAGATAACGCAAAGAATCAGAATAGCAGCACCGATATAGAATGACCAGATCACAGAATCAGGAACCACACCCTTATCAGCCACATTCTTGATACCCAAGAAAGTAAAGAGGAATGGGAAAATATAACCAGCCACAGAACCGGCATTGCAGAGGAAACTCTGGATAGAGTAAGCTTTCGCCTTCTGCTTCTCATTGACCATATCACCCACCAGCATCTTGAAAGGCTGCATCGCCATATTGATACTTGTATCCAAGAACATCAGGGCTATCAAACCGAAAAGCATCGCACCGCTCACCGTCAATCCGAACGAACCGGCATTAGGCAGCAGACACATCACCAATACAGCCACCGAAGCACCAATAAATAAGTAAGGTATTCGACGACCGAAGCGGCACCAGGTCTTATCGCTCAAAGTACCGACGATAGGTTGCACCAGGATTCCCATCAGCGGAGGGAGGATCCAGAAATAACTCAAGTTGTGTGGGTCTGCACCCAACGTTGCAAAAATTCGGGATATATTGGCGCTCTGAAGGGCGTAGGCAATCTGTACCCCGAAGAATCCGAAGCTTAAATTCCAAAGCTTCCAGAAACTCAAATCAGGTTTTTGTGTCATATTATTTTTGTTTTAAATATTTTCCATATTCAACCATTCGCCACACATTATCGGGTAGTACCTCTCACCACCAATCTTGTTCTGACGACTCTCTTCTCCACCTCATCCACAGGAATGGATCCTTCCACCTGTCCAATGAGAATATTGGCGGCCTCCTCTCCCACGGCAATACCCCGCTGCTCTACCGTAGTAAGCATCGGATCGCAAGCCTTGGCACGGTCACCATTGGTAAATCCGCAGACACTAATTTCTTCCGGCACCTTATACCCCATACGCTTGGCAGTATAGAGAATACCGATAGCCGTATCATCATTGATGGCAAAGAATGCATCCGGACGATCTTCTGTTTCAAGAATCTCTGGTGTGAGCGCCTCAGCCTGTGCACGGTTGTCACAGATCTTCACCCAGTCCGGATTTTCCTTCAGTCCATGTTTTAGGAGTGCATCCCGATAGCCGTTGTAGCGGTTTTTGGAAATCTCCATATTCATCGGCGAACCATAGAATGCAATTTTCTTGCATCCGGTATCTATCAGATGAGTGACGGCAGTGAAAGATCCCATGTAGTCATCTACAACCACACGAGAACAGTTCACGCCTGTACATATTCTATCATAGAATACGAGCGGTACACCATTATCCATCAATTTTTGGAAATGATCATACTGCTTGGTGTCCTTGGCCTGAGAGACGATAATGCCACACACCTTATTCTTATAGAAGTCTTCACAAATAGCCACTTCCTTATCATACCGTTCGTTACTCTGCGCCACCATCACACGATAGCCGCGGGCGCGAGCCTCTTCCTCTATGCCAGAGACAACAGACATAAAGTAATAATGTACGAACTCCGGTACGATAACTCCAATTATCTTCATCGGCTGCACCTTACTATGTCGCAGGGCTTCACCGATCACGTTCGGATAGAAGTTGTGCGCCCTGGCATAAGCCTGGATACGCTCCTTCTGAGCAGCACTGATACGAGGGCTGTTCTTCAACGCTCTACTCACCGTAGCTATGCTACATCCGAGATCGCGCGCGATATCTTTCATTGTTATGGGTACAATTTCTTTCATAATTGTTTTTAGTTACAATGCAAAATTAGACAAATATCCGTTAAGTCGGGCCATTTCGTTGATGTAAATCAAGAAAAAGCTGCGCAAACGTTTGCACTAAAGAAATAACGGAATTAACTAAAAAATAGTACAACGTATCGAAAAAGAATTTAATTTTGCACTCAGAAAGTCTGAGAATGCCGTAAAAAAGCATGCAAAGAGGATGCAAATCCGCTTTCTGCCACCTTATAAATATAAAGAACCTAACAAACAATGATTTCCTAACGAAACCGCAAGTAAAGGTAAATGTAGTTAAAGTGTGGCCGAGACTAAAAACAATAATAAACATTAATTATACATTAACTTAAAAATCAAGCAAATGATGAAGCAGGTAAAAATTAAATTGCCTCTCAGAGCGTTGACCCTTGCAAGTGGTCTTCTCCTGACAGCGAGTTCCTTTGCACAATCTGGTGCTATTAAGGGACAAGTGAAAGATGCTTCTGGTGAGCCTGTCATGGGTGCTACCATTACTGCTAACGGTAAGACCGTAGGTATTACCGACATGGATGGTAACTTCTCTATCGATGCAGCTCCTGGTACTAACCTAACTTTCACCTATTTGGGTATGACCCCAAAAACCGTTCAAGCAAGCAAGAGCATGATTATTACCATGATTGATGACTCTAAGTCTTTGAACGAAGTCGTTGTTATCGGTTATGGTCGCGCAAAGAAAAACGACTTGACAGGTTCTGTTACAGCTATCAAGCCTGATGAGATGTCAAAGGGTATCACAAGCAGTGCCTCAGATATGTTGGTAGGTAAGATTGCCGGTGTGGACGTACAGACTGGTGGTGGTCAGCCTGGTTCTGGCGCACAGATTCGTATCCGTGGTGGTGCTTCTCTGAGTGCTTCTAATGACCCTCTCTACGTAATCGATGGTTTGGCTATTGACAACAACAACCTTACTGGTACAAGTAACGTCTTGGCTATGATTAACCCTAACGATATCGAGAGTTTCACCGTATTGAAAGACGCTTCCGCTACCGCTATTTATGGTTCTCGTGCATCTAATGGTGTCATCATCATTACAACCAAGAAGGGACGTTCTGGACAGAAACCAACTGTTACCTATAATGGCGATGTTACAGTATCTACCATCCAGAAGAAATATGAGGTAATGAACGCCAGCGATTATAAGCAGGCTCTTACCACTTTAGGTATCGACACAAGCGGTTTGGGTACAGCTGATACCGATTGGCAGGATGAGATTTTCCGTACAGCCATCTCTACCAAGCACAGCCTCAGCATTCAGGGCGGTTTGAAGGATATGCCATATCGAATTGGTTTAGGTTACGATGACAACAATGGTATCGTCAAGACTACTTGGATGAAGCGTTTCAATACTTCTGTCAATTTGGCTCCTTCCTTCCTCAATAAGCACTTGAACGTCAACTTCACAACGAAGTATATGTTCGAGAAGGATCGCTATGCAAGTTTTGGTGATGCCATCGGTGCTGCACTGACCATGGATCCTACACAGCCTGTTCGTGTAAGCGACCCTATGTACAATTGCGTAGGTGGATATTTCCAGTATCTGGACAATGCGGGTAACACAATTACTGATCCTAACTGGACAAAGATTGCCAAGGCTCAAGTACCTCAAAACCCTGTGGCTCTCCTCGACAACCAAAAGATAATGGCCAACACCCATGACATTACATCAAATCTTGAGGTGGACTATAAGATTCATGGTTTCGAAGACTTGCATTTACATGCTGCTATAGGTGCACAGTACACAGATGCCAAGCAGCACAATGATATAAACAAGTATTCTTCTTCTAATAACTATTTTGGTTATTACAAGACAGACCATCAATACAAATACAGCATCGAAGGAAAAGCTTTTGCCGAATATGCCCACAAGTTTGGTGTACACGACATCGACATCATGGCAGGTGCTGAGCAGAGCCACTTCCACAGAGTAAGCTATAACTTCGGAAGCGGTATTGATGAGTACTTGAGAGATAACAATCCACAGATGGTTGATGGTGAATGGAACTATGTAAATAACCCTACATATCAGAAGAACACCATGTGGAAGAGTCACAACTCTTTGGTATCTTACTTCGGACGTTTCAACTATAACCTGTTAGATCGTTATCTGCTTACAGCTACATTCCGTGCCGATGGTTCTTCTCGTTTCAGAGATGGCAAGAAGTGGGGTTACTTCCCAGCAGCAGCTTTTGCATGGAAAATCAACAACGAGCCTTTCCTCAAGAATGTAAAATGGATTGACGAATTGAAACTCCGCTTGGGTTGGGGTAAGACTGGTCAGCAGAATGGTATTGATGACTTCTACTATGCTCCTGTATATACCATCAGTGATACATATGCACAGTATCCATTTGGTAACAAATATTACACAACAATGCGCCCATCCAAGTACAATCCAGACTTGACATGGGAGAAGACTACAACTTACAATGGAGGTCTCGACTTCACCGCTCTCAATGGCCGTTTCGGCTTTAATGTAGATGGTTACTATCGTAAGACTACCGACCTTTTGGCAACCGTTGCCATTGCTGGTGGTACCAACTTTGGCGACCAACTCTTGAAGAACATCGGTTCTGTAGAAAACTATGGTGTAGAATTGGCATTCAATGTAAAACCTATCGTTACCAAGGACTTCGTATGGGATGTAACCTACAACGTAGGATGGAACCACAACGAAATCACTAAGTTGGAGGCTGGTTTACAAGACTGGACTTGGACAGGCAGCAAGGTATCTCGTGGTAACAACACTTTGGTACAGGTAAACAAGGTTGGCGAGCCTCTCAATTCATTCTATGTTTTCCAGCAGGTTTACGACGAGAATGGCAAACCTATCGAGGGATTGTATGTTGACCGTGACGGTAATGGAAAGATTGATAATGACGACCGTTATTGCTACAAGAACCCTGCTCCTGATGTAATCATGGGTCTCACCACTAAGTTCATCTATAAGAACTGGGACTTCAGTGCAGCTTTCCATGCTTCTATCGGCAACTATGTGTATTACGATTTCCTGAACTCCAAAGCTGAGTTGATGAAAATCAATGAAACTAACCTCTTCAGAAACACAACAGCAGAAGCCGTCGAACTTGGCTTTAAGGGTACAACTGATCTCACGACCAATGCCAGCGACTACTTCGTACGCAATGCGTCTTACCTGAAGTGTAGCAACATGACTTTGGGATATAGCTTCCCTGCATTGATCAAGACTGGTGCCGAGAAGATTTGCAGTGGACGTATCTACTTCACTGTTCAGAATCCATTCATCATTACCAAGTATAAGGGTATCGACCCAGAGGTAAGCAACGGTATCGATAGCAATCCTTACCCACGTCCAATAAGCTTCCAGCTTGGTTTGAATCTTAACTTCTAAAATACAAAAAAGGAGACAATTATGAAAAAAATATTTATAACGACTGCAATGGCAAGTATATTGTGCATGGGCTTTGTCTCTTGCGCAGACGAACTGAATATCAAGTCCATTGACCCACAGTCTTCCCCATCATATACAGTAGATGGTCTCTTGGCCAAGCAGTATGCTACGCTTGGTCTTACTGGACAGAAAGGTCCTGCTGGTTCAGCAGACTTGAGTGGCGACGAGGGTGAGAGTGGATTCATCCGTACCATTTTCAACCTGCAAGAGTTGATGACCGACGAGACAGCATGGGCATATCAGAACGATAATGCTATTGCCCCTATCACCAACTTCAGTTGGAATAGTGGTAATGACCGTGTGAACTGGGCATATCAGCGCCTCATTTTCGACATCACACTGTACAACCAGTTTATTTTCGAGCAGTCAGGTAGCTTGAGCGAAGACAGAATCGCAGAAGTTCGTTTTCTCCGTGCTCTGAACTACTATTATTTCCTTGACCTGTTTCGCAAGGCTCCATTCAAGGACACTTTCGACAACAATCTCCCTACCGAGAAAAGCGGCAAGGATCTCTATGAGTGGTTGGATAATGAGTTGACCACCATCGAACCTATGATGGCTGAGGTGGGCGCTTATAATAACAGTGAGAATTTTGGACGTGCAGACCGTGGTGCAGCTTATGCTCTCCATGCCCGCTTGGCTCTTAACTCTGAAGTTTATACCAATGGTCAGGTAAAGGACTACCAGAAGGCTATTCATTATTGCGACGAGATTATCAACAGCGGTAAATACGATCTTTGTCGTGCAAAAAAGAATGGCTGGAGCGGTTATCAGCAGCTGTTCATGGGCGACAATGACTGCAACCCTGAGGCTATGCAGGAAATCATCTTCCCTATCCGCCAGGATGGTTTGAAGGCTCGTGCGTATTCAGGTACCACATACCTCGTATCAGCAGCTACTATCGCTGGTATGCCTTACGCAAGCACACAAGACCCATGGAAATGTATGTTTGCCCGCGAAAATTTGATTGAGAAGTTCTTCCCTAACAAGGACATCCCAATGGCTACAGTTGATGATGTTTTGAGCAATCCTAAACAAGAAGAGGTGAGAGCTAAGGATAGCGAGAAGGGCATCGGTACAGCAGACGTAATCGCAAAGGCTGGAGACGACCGCGCCCTGTTATATATGGGTGTAGGTGGCTGTGAAACAGGCAAAGTTCGTACTATCAATCCAGGTGAGAACATCACAGGTCCTCTGAATGGTGCATCTTTTGTAAAGTGGAGCAATCTCCATGCAGATGGTTCAACACAGCACGATCAGAACTATTCAGATACAGACTTCCCTATGTTCCGTTTGGCAGAAATCTATCTGACCCGTGCAGAGGCTAAGTACCGTCTCAACGGCAGTCAGGAAGGTTTGGCAGACATTCTGGAAGTTCAGGGCCGTGCCAATCGTCAGATAAAAGCTACATCAGTAGATGAGAAGACCCTTATCGATGAATGGTGCCGCGAGTTCTTTATGGAAGGTCGCCGTCGTTCAGACTTGGTTCGCTTTGGCTTGTTCACAGGTTCTAAGTACCTCTGGAGTTTCAAGGGTGGTGTAGAAAAAGGTGCTGGTACTCCAGCATACTACGACATCTATCCAATGCCAGACAATGAGATCAAGAACAACCCTAACTTGCATCAGAACCCAAAATACTAAATTGTTAGGAAACAAGATTTAATTTAAAGAAATCAATTATGAAAAAGATATTCAAATTAATGTTGCTGCCAGCATTGGTACTTCCTTTGCTCTTTACATCCTGTGATGAAGACAGAGACAGCAACCCAACATTGGATCTGAGTCATCTTGCTGAGGGATTTGTATTGAACACTCCTGCTCTTGCAGAAAACAATACCTATGATCTCAAGAGTGCAAAAAACCTTGTGCTTACATGCTCTCAGCCAAATTATGGTAATGCACCTTACGCAGTGAAGTACTATGCACAGGTTTCTATCGACCCTGCATTCGTCAATGATCCTACAACCACTCATACAGAGTTGGCGACATACGCAGAGAATGCAAGCAACTTGGAATTTAATGCATCCGAAGCAAACGATGCTATCGTATCACTCTTCCAGGCAGCCAATCCAGACACAAGCGTTCCGGAGGAAATGCCTATTTACGTCCGTCTTCGCGGAGTCATTAGCGGTACTTTGAATCAAACCTTGGGCGAGACCTATTCAAATGTCATTACCCTGCCTTCTGTCAAGGCTACCTACGAGGCTCCTGACGCTAAGTTCACTGACAACCTCTTCTTGATTGGAAGTTCTATCCAGACTCCATGGCAGAGTTGGAAAGCTATTCCTAAGGTAGAAGGCTTGGATGGCAATTACTATGGTATCATCTACGTGCCAGCTGGTGGCGAATTCAAGTGGGGTACCGAGAACAATGACTATCGCGGTATTAACCGTCTTAAGGAAATCAACGATGAAGCTGGTGCAGGTATCTCTGCAGGTGAGGAGCAAAATATCAAGGTAGCAAACGCAGGTTGGTACACTCTCCACTTCAAGGGTAAGATTACCGAAGACAAGAAGAACATCGACTGGACACTGACTGTTTACAAGACTCAGGTTTGCCTGATTGGTACTTGTATTGGTCAAACCGCTTGGGGCTTTGCTGACGATACAGCTTTGACAGCTCCAGACGATCCAAGTGGTGAATGGGTTTCTCCTGCATTCACTGCCAGCGAAGAGCTTCGTGTTGCAGTCAAGGTAGGTAGCATCGACTGGTATCGCACAGAGTTCACTATTTACAATGGCGAAGTGTTCTGGCGTAAATATAATATGCCAAACAACTGGGCTGAAACCATGGGTGCAGATTACTCTGTTAAGCCTGCCGTTGGCACGAAGTTGTATGTCAACTTTGATACAAATAAAGCAGAAGTTAGATAATTTAAGATCAAAGCAAAATGAAAAAGACATTTTTATATAGCTTAGCAGTCTTGGCAAGTTTAACACTTGCCAGCTGCAACGGCGACTACGATGATTGGGCTCAACCACAGCACAATCCACAGGAAGCCTCAGCTGCCAAATATGGTATTACCTTTACAGCAGGTCCTGAAGCAGAATGTAATATGCCTGACGAAGATGGAGTCATCAATCTCGTCACAGTCAATTCAACAGATGCCAATGTTACAGGCTATACATTGAAAGACTTGAAAGTGAATGGTGAAGCTATCAAAGGCGAAATCAGCGGCAATAGCATTCAGGTAGATGCTACTGAATTGGAGAAGATTCTTTGCAACGAGAATAAAACTCGCGCCAGCGTTGCAAGTAACATCAAAGTTGAGTCAAAGGTTACAGTCAACCTGGCATCAGGCGATGCTGTTGCCATCAACACAGTAGGTGAAACTACAGGTAAGATTACAACATCCCCAACTCCTGCTATCGACGAGAATGGCTACTACATGCTCGGTGAGGTTAATGGCAATGACTGGGATGCGACAAATCCTGTATGGATGACCAAAATGTCAGATGGTGTGTACCAGCTTAAAGTCACCACAGTGAAAGGCAAGAACTACTTCAAGTTCTACGAAGGCAGCAAGTTCGAAAGCGGCAACTGGAATGTTATCAACAAAGGTGTCATGGGTTGCGAGAAAGACGGTAGCGAAGATGCTTCTGGTACAATCTATTATACTGGCGACAGCTGGGGTACTCCACAGACTATGGTTATCGCAGGTAAGGGCACATGGATTGTAACTCTCGACATGAACAACCTGTCTTACTCTGTAGGCAAGCCTATCCTCTATATGGCAGGTGATGCTAATGGATGGAAGCAGATTGACGTCCTCAATAGTAATGATGGTGTTAACTTTACAGGTTATATGTACCTGAACCAGAATGGCTTCAAGTTCAGTACTCAGCCAAACTGGGATGGTACCAACTATGGTGCTGACTTTGATACAGCTCCTGATGCAGGAAACATCGTGATAACAGAAGAAGCAGGTTTCTATCAGGTAGATGTTGACTTGTCTAAGAAGACTTACACACTGACTCCATTTACTATTGGTATCATTGGTAACGCAACTCCTACAGGTTGGGATGGCGATACGAATATGACATACAATCCGGAAGAGCGCTGCTGGGAACTTAAGGACGTCACATTGACTGATGGCGAAATGAAGTTCCGTCACACAAACGATTGGTCTCTCAGTTGGGGTGGAGAATTAGATAACCTCACTACACAAAATGGTCCAAACATCGTTGTAACAGCTGGTACTTACGACATTAAGCTTGTGGTTAATTGGGCAGAAGGAACAGCAAAGTGTGTGATGACAAAGAAGTAAGCATTTGCTTCATCAAATAAACTAAATATCAATAGGCGGCTCTCAATTCCGAGAGTCGCCTTTTTTTCTTTATCCCCATCCCTACATTTTTCGCTAAAACTTTGGAAGTTACGAGGAAAAGTCGTATCTTTGCGGCAAATTAGAAATAACATTAAAGTAAAGCAATATGGATGTAGCTATAAATAATATAACAACAACTATAACTGTTCCGCAAGTTGACTTCAACTTATTAAAGGAACTGGCAAAGAAGTTTGGCTGGGTTATTCAAACCGAAAAGAAAAGTGGAATTGAAGAAGCCATAGAAGATGTTAAAGCTGGCAGAGTATATCATGCAAAAGATGCTCACGACTTGATCAAACAGTGCTTACAATGAAATACTCTATTGACTTTACAAACAAATTTAAAAAGTCTCTTTGAAAAGGAGTAAAACGTGGTCTACATCCAGTTCTCATTGAAAAAGCAGTAGAGAAATTAGCCAATGAGGGTAAATTACCACCATCATATAAATCACATAAACTTCATGGAAACTTAGAAGGTATATGGGAATGCCATATAACCCCTGATTGGTTGATGCTATGGGAACAAAACGACGAAAAACTAACGTTGCTGTTCCTCAACAATGGAACCCATAGCGATTTGTTTTGACAATAATATATTGAACTTTCGTAAGGGAGGAAAAGAATATGGATAGTTTGAAGGCTTATCGTGATGTCAAGAACTCTATAGATACGGCTTTGGAAAAGGTATCAACGGCCACAGAACTTCCACTGGAAGAAATTCAGAAAATGAAGGAATAAGAATAAATTATTAGGCGGTTCTCAAACATATCGGGAGTCGCCTATTTTCTTCTCAAAAAAACTTTTCCACCCTAAATCCTTGCGAGTTTCAGAATAAAGTCGTATATTTGCAGATGAAATGTGACATTTTTAAATAAGATATTATGGCAGAACTTAAAGACAGATACATTCGTTTCGACTGGGCTATCAAAAGATTGCTCCGCCAAAAAGCCAATTTTGGCGTATTAGAGGGGTTCCTCACTGTCTTCCTGAACGAAGAGGTAAAGATTATCGACATTCTGGAAAGTGAAGGCAATCAGAGTGCTGCCGATGACAAATTTAACCGTGTTGATATCAAAGCAAAGAATAGCAAAGGAGAAATTATCATCGTAGAAATACAAAACACCAGTGAACTATACTATCTGGAGCGTGTTTTATACGGTGTAGCCAAGGCTATCACGGAACACATCAACCTGGGCAACAGCTACAAGGAGGTGAAGAAGGTGTATTCCATCAGCATTCTCTACTTCGACCTGGGAAAAGGTTCTGACTATATCTATGTAGGACAAAATAACTTTGTGGGTTTGCACACGAAAGACCAGTTAATAATTAGCACAAAGGAGAAGGACAATATCGTAAGGAAATCACCTTCAGAGATTTTCCCAACCTACATCCTTGTTCGTGTCAACGAATTCAATAGTGTAGCTAAATCGCCGTTGGAGGAGTGGGTCAACTACCTAAAGAACGGCGTTATCGCTGCCGACACCAAGGCTCCAGGACTGCAAGAGGCTCGCAAAAAGCTGAAATATTACGAGATGTCTGACGCCGAACGTCATGCATACGATGAGCATCTCAATGCCATCATGATACAAAACGATGTCTTGACCAATGCTAAGCAAGAAGGAAGAGCAGAAGGAAGAGCAGAAGGAAGAGCAGAAGGAAGAGCAGAAGAGAAAAAAGCCATTGCTCTCAGCCTGTTGGCTCAGAATGTAGCTCCAGAAATCATTGTACAGGCTACAGGATTAAGTATCGAAGAAATCAAAAAACTATAAATACCAGGCGGCTCTCGGAATTGAGAGCCGCCTATTCTATGAGTTTTTAACCAAATCAGTAAAGTTCGACCAACTTTCAACTTTGAATCCTCTTAGATCTCTGACAGATTTCTTAAACCACTCTATTTTAGAAAGCTCCATAACTGTTTTTACAAGTGCAGTCAAATCATCATTCATCGTCATGTATGTACTGCCTTGCACCCACTCGAAACCATTCTTTTTTAGAAGTTCTTTTATTTCGTAGTAAGCTTTGTTGTAAGGCTCGCCATAGTATTTCTGTAAATCAGAAATAACCAAATCAAATGCTATTGCGTACATACTGCCTCCTTTGCTGGCTCAAATAAGTCCTTATATCCAAAGAAGATGTTCCCATCTGCGGTTTTTGCGGAGATGACAATTCCTACGAAAGGATTGTTCTCAACTTCAATCACTTCGCCCTGTGTCCAGTCTTTGGCATGTGTCAAGTCTGGAGATATTAATACTTTGTCGCCTGTTCTCATATTCACAAAAATATAAAAGTTGTACTTATTCGCCGCAAAGATACGACTTTTCCTCGTAATCACCAAATGTTTTTTGGGGAAAATGAAGGAAAGAATGCAGGGCATACAAAAAGGCGGTCTCAGAATAGAAACCGCCTTTTTATTATATAAACACACAACATATAGATGTGTACTATTTGAGCAAAACATTATTTCACATTAACGAAGGCATAAGCACCTGTGATATCATTGAAGTAGATGTTGTATGTACCTGCAGGAACAGGAATGTTGCTGCTGCCACCAGAAGTGATAAGAGTACCCTTACTCTCATATTTCTGACCTTTACCAAAGCCCCAGTTTCCATCATCGCGCCACTTGTGATCAGCACGAATCTTAAATCCACCTTCAGGAATCTCAACATTGGCTTTGTACCAGTTGTGAGGAGCCACCTGGGTCAAGTCAATGTCGTCACCATCGTTCCAGTTGCCACCTACACCTATCAAGCTGACATACTCGAACTCAGTAGGATTCTGGTTGGCAAGCTTTGTCCACTTGTAAGTCATGTTTAAGAAATCAGCAGTGAACGTATAGTAAGCACCTTTTTCTGGACAAACGATATCACTACCATTAACCTTTAACTTTCCCTCTGTAGCATTCTTATTTCCACTATCAGCACAACCAAAGGCATTATCCCAATTACCAAAGTTACTGTCCTTCCAAATCTTCAGGTTAGCATCACCTGTCCACTTCGTAGTAAAGCTCAGAACCATAGCAGACTCAGCTGTCATCAAGCAAGACATGTCTTTGTCGCTCCAACTTTGCAAAGCACCAACAAGATAGTAATCTGCGATTTGTTTGATGGTATAAGTGTAGTCCATCATGTTGATAGTCATCTGATAGATACCAGCCTTGGCAATCTTACCAGCGCCAGCCTTTTCGCCTTTTGAAGTGGTAGTGAGAAGTGTACCGCTCATTGCGTAAGCACCGTCAGTTTCAATACCAACAACACCCTTAGGAGCATTCTCTACTGCCCAAATATTACCTGTATCTACATTTCCCTGAGGAATGATCTTCCAGTATTGGTCGTCTTCTGTAGTAGTAAACATAATGGTAAATACTGGATCTTCATAAACGTCTGCATCTGAGTGAGTGAATTTGAATTTGGTATCCAAATTCCAATTTGTCATTTGTCCAACCATATAGTAGTTAGAGTCAATGAATGGAGCCTTTGGAGTCATCACAAGGTTGATATTACCAGCATCAATAAGAACAGCCTGACCATTTTTGACCGCATTTACATAAACATGGGCATCAAAAGTGCGAGCTGTAGGACGCTTGCCATAAACCGATTCTATTACTGATGAAAGATCTGCAACTGCACCCTTACCCTCAATGCTTGTATTAACGGTAGTCTTGGTCGCATTTTCTACTCCTTGAGGAGTAAGCTCTAATCGAGCATTATCAAGTGTAAAACCTGCAGGAAGAGCCGCTTCGCCATATTGATGCTGGTGTCCAAGAACATCAAGGCTATCAAGCCGAAGAGCATCGCACCACTCACGGTCAAGCCCAACGAACCAGCGTTTGGCAACAAGCACATCACCAAGACTGCGACTGTGGCTCCTATAAATAAATAAGGTATGCGACGACCGAAGCGACACCAAGTCTTATCGCTCAGTGTACCGACGATAGGTTGCACCAAGATTCCCATCAGTGGAGGGAGAATCCAGAAATAACTCAAGTTGTGTGGGTCAGCACCCAACGTAGCAAAGATTCGGGAGATATTGGCGCTCTGAAGGGCGTAGGCAATCTGTACCCCGAAGAATCCGAAGCTCAAATTCCAAAGCTTCCAGAAACTCAAATCAGGTTTTTGTGTCATTATTTTAATATTTATAATTTATCACTTATACTCTATCTCGTGGTTCCTCTCACCACAAGCCTTGTCCTTACGACTCTTCTTTCCACCTCGTCGCTAGGGATAGAGCCTTCCACTTGTCCGATGAGGATATTGGCAGCTTCCTCGCCTACGGCAATACCTCGCTGTTCCACGGTGGTAAGCATAGGGTCGCAAGCCTTGGCACGATCTCCATTGGTAAAACCACAGACACTGATGTCTTCCGGCACCCGGAAACCCATTCGCTTGGCGGTATAGAGAATACCGATTGCCGTATCATCATTGATGGCAAAGAAAGCATCCGGTCTATCTTCCATCTTAAGAATCTCTGGCGTAATCGCCTCAGCCTGTGCTCGATTATCGCAGATTCTTACATGAGGGGGTAACTCTTTGAGCCCATGTTTCACCAGGGCATCATGATAACCGTTGTATCTGTTTTTGGAGATTTCCAAGTTCATCGGCGAACCATAGAAAGCGATCTTCTTACAACCCGTATCAATGAGATGCGTCACTGCCGTATAGGCGCCCATATAGTCATCGACCACCACACGAGAGCAGTTGACTCCCGTACTGATTCTATCGTAGAAGACCAATGGCACACCATTGTCCATCAACATTTGGAAATGGTCGTATCGCTTGGTGTCCTTGGCTTGCGACACGATGATGCCACACACCTTATTCTTATAGAAGTCATCACAGATGGCTACTTCCTTATCATATCGCTCATTGCTCTGCGCCACCATCACACGATAGCCACGAGCACGTGCCTCTTCCTCGATGCCAGAAAGCACCGACATAAAGTAATCTCGATAATTATTGCGTAATTTGCGCAACAGAAAAGGCGACTCCCGGATGTGAGAGTCGCCTTTTTGTAATTATGATAATCAGGTTATGTACTATTTGATTTCACCAGTACCAGTCATAAAGTTGAAATATACCTTTTGACCTTCAGTAACCTTGACACGTGGCTTTTGATCGCCACCATTACCACGCATCTCTATCTTACCATCTCTAACGATGAACTCTGTTGTCCACCATTGGAAATCACCAACTTTTACACAGAGGCGAAGTCCATCGTCTTCATCAGCCGCATTAGCAGACAACGCTGGTGTTTCAAAATTTCCATTTTCAGTAGTTGGAATGCTACATTTAAGGGCACTATCGAAATCCCAATTACCTCCTGCGGCAGTACCAAACACATAAACTTGCGGCTTGGTAAACTCAATCTTTTGGGTATCACCATTTGTCACATGGATGAGATACCAACCAGCATTTGTGATTTTCAGATTGCCACCAGCATCAACAATACCTGCACCAGCTTCATCATTAATCTTCTCAGCACCGATGAATCCGAAATCGCCACCCTCCCAAGCAGCTTGTGGAGCAAACTTGATCTGTTCATTCTCATGCAAATAGATGATTGTCCAGAAGTCAGTATCGCTGCCATTTACAGGGGTAAGTTGTTTCCAATCACTTTGTGTGTTTCCCCAATTATATTCACTACCAGTAAGGAACAAATCGTCATACTTACGGGAAACTGAATATGTCAAGTTATTGGCATCGAAAGTAATTTGCCATTTGTTGGCTCCCTTGATAACCATAGACATCACGCCGTTAGGAGCATGGGCAACATCATCACCAGTGTAAACCAACAACCCTTCCGTGGCAGAATTGTCTTTGGTTGGACTACCATACACACTCTTGTTGATTTCATCCCAGTTTCCAGACACGAAGCTACTTGCGCCATAAATGCCATAGTAATTGCTATCACCAGTTGTGTTGACTACAGCTTTATAGATGCCACTGCCCTCGGCAGTCTCTTTCATATAAACAGGTGCAGTAGGATCCCATCCTTTTTTACCATTTTCTTTGAAATCGCCAAGAAGGTAATAGCCTTGGGGATCTACATTTACAGGTCTTGGGGTAACTGAACCTGTTGTTTCACCAGCCATATCGATTGTTACAGCATCACCATTCGTAAGGATGGCAGAAACGGTACTTTTAACATCAATATTGCGTTTCACGCCAGCTCTTGAGTTATTCTCCGTTTCGACAATATTATCCAAATCTTGCGCCAAGACTCTGATATATCCCTTGGCATAATCTGCATCTACCGTTTGCCCATTGACGGATACCGATTTAACGGCATAATCAGAGATATTGGCACTGGACGAGGTGATTTTTACCAAATTGACATAAGAGTCGTATTGGGTGGTAGCCATGTTGACATCTGCCTCTTCACCAGCACTAAAGGTCACGCCATATTTGGCAGCAGCCTCTTCTGGAGAGTTTGTTTGAGGACTAGCCCAATCATCGTAGTCGCCATTGCAGCTGGCGAGTGTCAAACTCGCCATGACTGCTAGACTATATAATATATTCTTTTTCATCGTTTTTACTTTTTTGAAATGTTATCTTACTTCGGCTGTCTCTTTATCAAAGTTCACATAGAGCTTTTGACCTGGACTGCAAGAAATACTGAGCGTTGGACCGATTTCAGTCCAACTGGTAAGGATTTGACCATCACGCCAGTAAATTTTACCATCCTTGATACTGAACTCTGTTTGCCACCACTGCGCATCAGGAACAGTCACAAAGGCGCGAAGCTCGCCGCTAGCTGTAAATGCAGGAGATTCCCAAATACCAGAAGCATCAGCTGGTGCTGCCAACAAGAAGTCTGGCTGAGCATCAAAGCCCCATTTAGCATCTACAGCTGCACCACAAATTGTAGCTTCAGCCTTCTCGAAATTCAAGGTATATTCCACAACATTCTTAATGTCATTGACAGAAGCTTTGATATAAACAAGATACCAACCTGCATTAGCAACCTTGACATTGTCATTGTCACCAGCAGTAACTCCAGCACTGATATTATCATTGACAGAGCTAAAGCTAGAATAGCCCATAGAATACTCACCACTATTCAAGGCACACTTGAACTCAGCTCCTGCAGGGAAGTAAGCCAAAGTGAAATACTGACCAGACAAGTTATATGGCTTAGCCATTTTCTTCCAGGAGTTCCAAGAATCCTGAATGGAGGAACCTACGATGAACAGATTCTCAGGAACCTTTGCTTTCTCTACTTTATGTTCAGCCAACACACTAGGCAATTCGATGACATTGGAGAAACTTTCACCAGTGCCAGTGTTGTCTATGATGGCACGCAAGCGAAGATAGATAGGCATTGGTGTTGCATCAGGGAACTTGGTGTCAGGATTAGCTTCCGTGAAGAGTTTTACGATAGAGTCGTTCAACTCATTGGTAGCCACATTCATGCTGGCGGTGGTAAACGAAGAACCTAATTCCTTAAAATTACCCGTTCCGTTCTTAAACTGAGGATCGATGGCTACTTGTACGAAATAACGAGTAACATAAGGCACACCGCCATAGTTTGGTTGGTTACATGTAAGCTGCAAACCTTCTGAACTCGACAAATCGTATGTATTATTAGCTGCATTTGCAGGCACATTCAGCACAAAGCCATCCTTGGCATGGCTAGTGTCAAACGTTGGATTGCTATCAATATCCTTGTCACATGAGGTGAAGCCAAGGGCAATCATTGCCAACAAGGAGAGCAACCAACCTTTATTAAGCATTATCTTTTTCATTGTCATAATCATTAATTATTCATATTTAGGGTTCTGATGCATATTAGGGTTATTGCTTGTATCCTTCGAAGGAATAGGATAGACATTAAAGTGCTTATCTACAGATGTTCCCTTGGAAACACCACCCTTGAAATCCCAAATGTACTTGTTGCCTGCAAACTTCTCAAATCTGACAAGGTCACTGCGTCGGCGTCCCTCCATATAGAATTCCTTACCCCATTCATTAAGCAACACATCCAGATTGACAGCAGAGACTTGTGCAGCATGAGCACGGTTACGCAACTCATTGATGTCTTCCTTGTCTTGTGTGCCATTAAGGCGATACTTGGCTTCCGCACGTGTCAGATAAATCTCTGCAAGGCGGAACAAAGGTATGTCTGTGTCAGAGAATTTTCCATCAGGAGGAGTAGAATTATCAGAACGTGAATTTTGCCACTTCACGACAGAGAGACCATTTGTGAAACCAGAGATTTGATCTGTTGTCAATGTTCTGAATCCTCCACCTACACCAGCATACAGTAATGCACGGTCGTCATGAGCGATTCTGATGATGTTCTTAGTACTACCGCCCAAAGCTTCGTCGGCAGCGATGACCTCTGCCTCTGTCATCTTGGTTGGGTCAGAAGCTGCTCCAGCGTCTGCGAATGTTTTGCCGTTAGTATATGCCTCATAGACCTTTTTATATTCCTTTGTTTCACTAAGCATCTTGGCTAAGTTTTTAGCTTCATTGTTGTTCTCGATGTCAAGGAAACGAGTTGCAAGAGCCTTACGAGCAAAGTTGCAGCTCCACATGTCGGATGTACCTGCGTATGGCATTCCACTGACACGCATACTATTAATCAAATAAGTAGAACCTGCATAGACCTCGGTCTTCTTACCATCCTGACGAATAGGTAAGATGATTTCCTTCATCGCCTGCTCGTTGTAGTCATTGTCACCCATAAACACCTGCTCATAGCCAGAATAACCATTAGCATTGGTATTTTTGGAAAGCTCATATACTCCAGCGTCCAAAATCTTGTCGCAATAATCAATCGCCTTTTGATAATCTTTTACTTGACCATCAGTATAAACAACCGAATTCAAGGCCAGGCGAGCATGGAGCGCATATGCAGCACCACGATCGGCGCGACCAAAGTTTGCCTTGTTGTTAAAAGCACCTACTGCTGCTAGTTCTGGCTCTATTTCTGTCAATTCCTGGTCAAGCCAGTTATACAAATCGACACCAGCTTTCTCTTCTGGCAAAACTTCTGGGTTATATACCAGTTTGAAAGGTGCCTTATGGAACAAATCGAGGAAATACCAATAGTGCAAAGCACGAAGGAATCTCACCTCAGCTCTATACTTTTTGTAGTCATCACCTTCTCTGGTTTCTGTTTCGGAAAGATATTGGTTGAAAAGAGTGATATCATATGCCAAACGCTGATAAGCCCAGTTGACACGATCACTAGCTGCCGTCCAAGAGATGTTGGTGAGAGCTGGAATGTCATTGTCATTCTGCCAAGCCCAAATACATTCGTCAGAGCAAAGTTCCTGGAGATTGAAGGTGGTACGGTAAAAACCGGTCTCGCCTTCATCTGCACTGATGTCCGACTTACCGGCAGGACCAGCTTGTCCCGTAAGTCCCAATGTGGCATATTGCTTTGCCAACAATTCCATATCGTCATAGGTCGTCTTTGACTGCGGATCAATTGAGGATATATTCAATTCATCTGAGCAAGAGGCCAATCCCAAAGAGAATAGACCTACGACCGCCATATTCATAAATATATGTTTCATAATGCTATATTCCTGTTAAGTTTAAATATTAAGACTGAGACCTAGCTGGAAACTCATTGGACGTGGGTATGGATTCTTATCGATACCATCAGCCACCTCTGGATCTAGGCCCTTGTACTTTGTGATAATGAATGGGTTCTGTACAGTGAAGAACACACGTCCTGAACAATGAGGTGTGCGAGTATATTTCACCAATGGTCCGAAAGTATAACCCAATGTGATATTGGAGCACTTCAAATAGGAAGCATTCTGCACAAAGTAATCACTTCTATAGTTGATGTTACCATACGTACCAAGAGCTGTCCATCCTAATTCTACAGCCTCCGGTGTTGAGTTTTTCCAAGCACTGTTGGAGAACAAGCCATTGGCACTAATCTGTGCTCTGTTAGACAAGAAGTCATAATATACATAGTTGCCAAGAGAAGCATGGAAGGAAGCACTCAAGTCCCAGTTCTTGTAAAGGAACTTAGTGGTGAGACCCATGATGACATCAGGCGCTGGACTCTTGTAATAGTAGCCATCAGACAAGTCTATCTTGCCATCAGCATTTCTATCAACAAACTGTCCCTCGATAGGTTTTCCATTCTCATCGTAAACTTGCTGGTAAACGAAGAATGAGTTGACTGGTTTGCCTACCTTGTTTCTTTGGATGACCGTGTTGTTACCTCTTGAGATGGAAGAGCCTGTATCAACATAATCTGCATAACCTGCAGACAACTCGGTAATCTCGTTATGGTTCCATCCCACGTTATAGGTTACATCCCATGTGAAGTCCTTTGTGACAATAGGCTTTACGTCAAATGCCAACTCCAAGCCGTAGTTTTTCAAGGAGCCAATATTTTGAAGCTGCAAGTCGCCAGGTACCGTACCAGCAGGAACAGGAACGGTAGCCAATAGGTCAGTGGTCTCGCGATAATAGCCATCAACATTGAAACCAAAACGTCCGTTCAAGGCTGTAAAATCCAAACCAGCATTATATGATGTGGTTTTTTCCCAAGTCAAGTCCTTGTTATAGTTGCTAGGACGGTTTGACTTATACTGATATAGATAGACACATTTATGGTTAATTAATAAAATGTGTTTA
>ERZ791632.113-NODE-113-length-30475-cov-71.0198_pt1 | contig 30475 bp, 18 predicted proteins | sample MGYA00510263_ERZ791632 | MGnify/ENA primary metagenome ERZ791632 (study PRJEB30046, sample SAMN00715181) | human gut metagenome | study: EMG produced TPA metagenomics assembly of the A metagenome-wide association study of gut microbiota in type 2... | reverse complement strand
GAAAATCTGCTCTACAATATCCTGATGGATTACTTGAAAAAGTAAGCAAACAAAAGAGTAGGTTTTAAAAGGTGAAAACCACAAAACTGTTTACCTGAAAAGGCGCAAAGTTTTAAAATAAGGCATAAACACCTTCAAAAACCACATTTCTGTTTACCAAAAGATGATAATTAAAAATTATATATTATAATAGGTTATAATATACTTATATATTACGGGAGTTGTAACCTCTTGACTATTAGATAGTTATTTTCGTTTAGGTAAACAGAAATGTGGTTTTAGGTAAACAGTTTTGTGGTTTTAGGTAAACAGAAATGTGGTTTTAGGTAAACAGTTTTGTGGTTTTAGGTAAACAGAAATGTGGTTTTAGGTAAACAGTTTTGTGGTTTTAGGTAAACAGAAATGTGGTTTTAATATGAGTGTTCCAAAAGAAAACAAGAATCTGGTGTGGATTAACACACCTTTTTCACTGACAAAACTTGATAAGCAATATACATTATTGCAGCAAAACATATTGATGGTTGCAAGTACCCATCTCCAGAAGTATGTAGAAGAGTACTTCACTGAGAAGAGGGTGCTTGGAGATTCTCGCTCCGACTATCTTTTCGAGAAAGGTATAGAGCATGCTGTCATGGAGATACCGCCTATCATAATAGACATCAAGGATTTCCAGGTATCAACGGAGTTTCATAATTACAAGAATCTGCGTGATACGCTGAAAAATGACATTCTCAACCTCTCTGTGCGTGTTAAGATGGACAACAATACAGAGAAGATACAGCATGTATTCTCAAACATCGAGATTCCGACAACGCAGAAAGGCTATACAAAGAGCGATGGAGAGAAGGTAGAGCGCATCAAGGGTGAAGTAATACTTGAGATAGATCCTAAGCTCACCATGAGCCTCTTTGACATGCGCCAGGGATACATTCACCATATCTCCATGATAGCTAAATATTCCAAGAAGGTGAATACGCCACGTCTATATATTTATCTGCTTCGCCAGATGGGGCTTGACAAGTGTCTGGATGTAAAGGTAGAGTTCTTGCCGATGAAACAGTATCTGGGTCTGGTAGAACTTGATGAACATGGCAATATTCTGCTTGACGACAAGGGAGAACCTGTGATGAATAAATATCCTAAGTTCTCGCAATTCAGAAAACAGGTACTCGATGTCGTAAGGGAAGACCTCAACAGAATGGCCAGCCGCAGCGAGACGGATATCGTATTTGATGAATTTTCTGATGAAGACTTTATTTATCGGAACGGGAAGTGTAAGGGTGATCCTGAATATATTGTCTTCCATATCAAGCGAACGGATGTCGGTATCAACCATATCGGTGATAAAGATGCAGATATAGCCCGTCGCCTGAATGAAAAGATTAACCGTAACAAGGGAAAGAAAGCATCTGAAGATAATATGCTGCAGGGAGATCTTTTTGCACATGTATATCAGAATCCAGACAAGAAGATAGAAGTTGATACTACTCAAGGTTCTGAGCAATGGAATCAGTTTGTTTCGATGGTGCATGATGATAATCAGATTGCTTTGTTGAAAAGATGCAAATTCATTGGTATCAAGAATGACAGATTCTGTGTTGCTGCCAGTGATTATGATTTTGTAGCTTTAAAAACTTCAGGTCTTGAAAGGCTTGCACAAGAATTCTTTAATTGTGTTGGCTCATTCATGCCTGTATTCTATAGAGCCTAAACTGAACAATATTTCAGAAGAGGAAGTAGGGGAGTACCTTATTTCCTCTTTTTCGTAAAACCACATTTCTGTTTACCTACTTTTGAAAATGTCTTATCCTCTCAAGCCCAAAATTGTTTACCAGATATATTTTTGATAAAGATACATTTCTTTTGGATGAATCTATTAAATATTGTTTAATAGATAGATTCCCAATGCCTTTTATGCTTTTATGTATATTTTAGCTAAACTGTTTTATGGTTTAGGTAAATAGTATTGTGGTTTTATCCAAAAGATACTATTTCTTTCCTTGTTCTATCTGTTATAAGACTACGAAAATAATAGTTTGATTAAATCCTGTAACTGTATGAATATCAGCATGTATCTTGCGAATCTACTAAACTGGCTGTCATGTTCTTCGGTTCTTTCCTATGGTAGCTGTAGGATACAACTTTCAAAAACCACAAAACTGTTTACCTGTTTTTAAGATGATTTTTACTTGCTATAAACCACATTTCTGTTTACCTAAGGAGAAGATAGTGTCTTTAGCAATGTAGGTAAACAGTTTTGTGGTTTAGGTAAACAGAAATGTGGTTTTTGGTACATAATAATGTGGTTTTTGGTAAACAGTTTTGTGGTTTATGAGTTGCTTTCTTTATTTTAGGTAAACAGTTTTGTGGTTTTTCCCCGATATATGAATAGACTCCTAATTGTCTAATTGCCTAATTGTAGAATTGTCTAATTGCCGGAAAAACTATATAAGTAAGCTTCATTGCCCATGTTGAGTACTTACAATAACCAACGAAGCCTGTTTCAGTGGGCATTGAAACAGGCTTCGTTTTTTCTGTATCTGAGGTTGTTTTTATTCATTTTCCTTATATTTCTGCAAACGGTTGACTATCTTGTAGCCTCTTCCATATCTTTTGCCTTTGATACCAATCAGTCCACCATTATAGTAATTCAATACTTCTTCTTTATGTAGTCTAGATAGGGTGGTATTGAAGCAGTTTCTCTTAAGAGTAGGATAGAGTTGTATAGTCTTCTCCAGGAGATTCTCTTTTGTTTGTGGGAGAGATTCCTCTGTTAAAACCTTTACCATCGTTGATGCCAGAGAAGGCTTGGTATCATTTCTCAAGCTAGTCTTCTCTTTCTTCTCCTTCTTTACTTTCTTCTCCTTCTTATGGTTGTCGACAGTTGGAGTAGCAGTCTTTATCTCTTCCTTCTTTGCCTGTTTGGCAAAGGATTCCGTATTGATGTTGAGTTTCAGTCCCAGAATATCCGAAATGATGTTCTTAAGGACATAGATGAACAGCTCGCTGTCTTCGCTCTTGAGTGAGGTTTCCTGTTTCCAGTAGCGACTCTTGAAAGCAAGTTGAGTCAACTCTTCAATTTCCTGTTCAGAAATATCTTCTTTGTTCGTGAGACGTGCATTGGCTACATTGAGGAATGAAGTAAAGGAGAAAGTGGAGAATTGGCTTGGGATGACGTATGTGAAAACATGACTGTTTTCTCCCTTTGCTGAAGGGTGTCTGAGATTAATCATACTCATCCCCTTTACCAGTGCTATCAGGAAAGCCATGCTGGCGTATGAGAGGCTTGTATTTTCAACCTCACAGATTCCTTTATAGTCGAGGTTCTTGTCCGAGATAAAGTTCATGGTGAAAATACCATAGTTGGTCCATTCTGTAGAATAGAGCAACTGCTGGAGTGTTGGGTCTTCTGGTACTCCTAAACCTCGGTTAACGCTGTCTATATAGCGACGCATGGTTTCCAAATCATCCCATTGGAGAAGTGAATTATCTCCCGGCTCATTGTTTCTGATGCAGCCGATGATTCCCAGTCTGATAACGTCAGGGGAAGTTGAAGTTCGCAGATGATTAGCGAGCTTGGCAAATAAATTAGGCATCCAGTCGAAATCATCAACTGGCGAATCTATATAGTCTTCCTGATAGTAGTTGTTATCAGTAAAATCTAAATCTTGATACATGCTATATTCTGTGAAAATTTTGAATTCAAATCTTTTATGCAAAGGTAAGAAAAAATATTCTATTCTCCAAATTTTTGGCTAACTATTTGAACATCAGAGTATATTTTATGGTTTTGTTTGCCTGAAAATCACAAAAATGGTCATACTTGTAAGAAAATCTCCCTTTTTTTAGTTGACAGGTCAAAAGGTGAGAAAGATTCTGTATTTTTTTCTTGTATGATTGAAATGTTTTTTGTAACTTCGCAGCATGATAAAACATGAATAATAATACTTATATATAATTTAAGGTGAAAGCATTTACATATATCCGGCAAGGAAAGTTTGGCTTCACAGAAAAAGAGAAGCCTACGATAATAGATGAGCATGATGCCATCGTAAGAGTTACGCTGAGCAGTATCTGTACCAGCGATCTTCACATCAAGCATGGTTCTGTGCCTCGAGCTGTACCAGGGATTACTGTTGGCCATGAGATGGTAGGAATTGTAGAGAAAGTAGGGGAGAAGGTTACCCACGTGAAACCGGGAGACAGAGTAACCGTGAATGTGGAGACTTTCTGCGGAGAATGTTTTTACTGCAAGCATGGATACGTGAACAACTGTATTTCTCCACATGGCGGATGGGCACTGGGATGCAGAATCGATGGCGGACAGACGGAATATGTGAGGGTTCCGTATGCTACTACAGGTTTGAACAAGATACCTGATTCTGTAAGCGATGAGCAGGCTCTCTTCGTTGGCGATATCCTTGCTACAGGATTCTGGGCTACGAGAATATCTGAAATCACAGAAGAGGATACGGTGCTGATTATCGGTGCCGGTCCTACGGGTGTCTGCTGTTTGCTTTGCACCCTGCTCAAGAATCCAAGTAACATTATCGTCTGCGAGAAATCACAGGCAAGAAGAGAGTTCATCCAGAAGCATTACCCACAGGTGATGGTTGTTGAACCTGAGGATTGTGAGGCATTTGTCAGACAGCATAGTCAGCATGGTGGAGCCGATGTGATGATGGAGGTAGCTGGTGGTTCGGATACCTTCCAGCTTGCCTGGAGATGTGCCCGTCCTAATGCCATCGTCACCATCGTCGCCATGTATGACAAGCCACAAATACTTCCGCTTCCTGATATGTATGGCAAGAACCTCATCTTCAAGACGGGAGGTGTGGATGGATGCGACTGTGAGGAAATCCTTGATTTGATAGCCCATGGAAAGATAGATACCACTCCTCTGATTACCCATCGTTTTCCGCTTTCAAGAATTGAAGAGGCATACGATGTCTTTGAGAACCGCAAGGATGGAGTCATCAAGGTTGCTATATTTCCGGGATAAACAAGAAGAGGGTGAATCATTAACTTATGACCCACCCTTTCTCGTTAAAATGCTATGTTCTGCAAATATTAAACTTTACTGTCAGGAATGGCAGAAGCAATACCTTGGTGCATCATACGCGATTTTTCCTTAGCCAAGGCTTGCATGTCTACAGCCACATCGTCTTCATCCACGATTTCTACGCCAGTCATCGTTTCGATTACATCTTCCATGGAAACCACTCCTCTCAGACATCCGTATTCATCCACGATGATAGAGATGTGTTCTCGTTTTTCCAACATCTTTTCCCATATCTGGTATAGAGATTCATCCTCGTTGAAGGAAAGAATCGGACGCATCAGCTCGGATAATCTGGTTTGGAACTCATCGTCTGAAATAGATTTGAGAATCATATCTTTCAATACGTATCCCACAATGATATCCTTGTTGTTGTCATAAACAGGAATGCGTGAGAAATTCCATTCTTTCTGTTCGTAAAACTCCTTGGTAGTCAGATTCATGTTGGCTGATTCTACTACGATGGATGGAGTCATGACCTCCTTGGCCTTTACTCCGGCAAGGCGAATGCAGCTTTTGATGATTTTGCTTTCCGATTCACGGAAGATGCCTTCTGTAGTACCTACGTCTACCATAGCCGATACCTCTTCGCGACTCATGGAAGCCTGGTGATTCTTCGGAGTAAATACCTTAGTGATAAGTTCCGAAAGCAGCACCAAAGGATAGGTGATGAAGATGAGCACACGGATGATCTTGGTAGATGTCATGGCAAGAGAGCGCCAATATGAAGCTCCGATGGTTTTCGGGATGATTTCTGAAAGTACCAGAATCAGAAGGGTGAGAATGGCGGAAATGATACCGAAGTATTCTTCGCCAAAGAGTTTCATAGACTCGGCTCCGACACCGGCAGAACCGATGGTGTGGGCGATGGTGTTGAGCGAAAGAATAGCACCCACCGGACGGTCTACATTATTCTTATACTGTTTCATCAGTGAGGCAGTCTTGTTGCCTTGATTCTCCTTCATCGAGATAAACGACATCGGGGTAGAAAGTAGTACCGCCTCAAGAACGGAGCATAAAAAGGATAGTGACAGAGCACCTAAAAAATATAAAATGATTAAACCCATGTAATTTTTAATTCGTTAATAATATGTTATCTCAAGCAAGATAGATATTACTTCCGAAGACTACAATTGAGGATGTAATGGGGAACATTACATCTATGTTTATCCAATATAAGTGCATTTATAAATACCATTACTATATGTTTCAATTTTCTGCAAAGATACAGATAAAAACATGAATTTAATATGTTTTTGCTGAAAATTAAATTGTTTTAATATGATTTTGGTAAATCTGTGTGGAAGTATAAAAAAATCTAATTTTAACAATAATATGATGTATAATTCATCAAGTATTTATGAATATTAGGTATTTTTGCAATCAGCATTTAGAAAACAGAGTAAATATGGAAAAGAAAATACTCATCATTCTCCTTAACTTTACCGGCGTATACGACTTGGAGGCATTTGCCTCAAATAGGAATATCGTCCATGTAGATTGCCGGGACATGAAAGGGGTAGACTGCTATTGTGACGAAGAGGGTAGGGAGGAACTGCACCGCCGATTGGCTCCTTTTCCTGCCGAGGCTGTTCATTTCATCGATTCTGGAGATTTCCACTATCTTACCGAATATTGGGTATCCAGGCTCCATGAACCTTTTTCCCTGATCGTTTTCGACCATCATCCGGATATGCAGCAACCGGAATGGGAGGGTGTTGTGTCGTGTGGCGGTTGGGTGAGAGATGTATTGGAGAAGAACCCGTTTGTCAAACACATTATCATTGTAGGAGCATCGGATGAGTTGATTGCTCAGGTGCCTGATCACTTAAGAGAAAAGGTGTTGTTCTACAGTCAGGCTGAGATTGATCATCACCAGGCTTGGCCGTCGAAGGCTGGCAAACTCATACATGAGCCGGTTTACATATCCATCGACAAGGATGTATTGAGAAAGCATGATGCCATCACCGACTGGAGCAATGGTGACATGACGCTTCTCCAGCTCCAAGCCGTGCTTCGCATCATCTATGCCCATGAAAAAGTGATAGGGGTAGATATTACTGGCGAATGTTCCGCAACGCTTGACTATTTCTCTGAAGTGAAAGATGCTGCAGTCAATAATCTGGCTAATGAGGAACTGCTCAGGATGATTCTGAAAGAGAATAATCTCTCTATTTATCATAATCACCCTTAGAAAACGGATAGGAGAGCTGAGAATAAACGGATGAAAATGGATAAATTTGGCAGCAAAGTTTAAATTAATTATCCTTTGATGCCAATCCTGTCAAAAATGGATTACTCTAGATATACAAACCGAGACTGGCACATAACTTGCTTCTACCCAGGATGAAAGCGGAAGCCAAGAGGGCAAGGGGAACGATAAGAACCCTAAGCAATGACATTTGAGGGTTTCTTGAAATCCTTGAACCTCGAAAGCCGAAGCGATCATTATAAAAAGGATAAATATAATAAAACAAGTAGAAATCCCGACAGAGCCGGAAGGCGAAGAGAGGACGAGAAAAATACAATTAGGAGGTTTTACATTATGTTGTTAGCTCGTAGAAATAACAGTGTTTCAAATTGGTTGAATAGTTGGTTTAATGATAACTTCTTTGATACAGACTTGATGCCACGCATGAATGCTACAGCTCCTGCAGTTAACGTCAAGGAAAGCGCTACAGCCTACACGATGGAGGTTGCCGCTCCTGGTTTGAAGAAGGATATGGTCAAGATGAACATCGACAAGGATGGTTACTTGAATGTGTCTATCGAGAGCAAGGATGAGAAGAAGGAGGAAAAGAAGGAAGAGCATTACTTGCGTCGTGAATTCTCTTACAGCAACTACTCTCAGAGCTATGCTTTACCTGAGGATGCCGATCAGGAGAAAATTTCTGCTGAGGTCAGTGACGGTGTCTTGAAGATAGAGATTCCTAAGGTAGCCAAGGAGGAGAAGAAGGAAGACGTTAAGCACATTGAGGTCAAATAATTACTCATAACGTGCTAAACAGTTTTCTTGATGACTTTCATAAGCATTAGAAAATAATTAAAACGGAGGCTAGTCCCAGCAATGGGACTAGCCTTTTTGTTTTTTCTCATAATTATCCGATAGAATCTTTGTCATCCTCCGTCACCAGGGTTTGGCTTTCTTTCGGCTGTGGCTTAGGTACGAACCCAAGGATGGCAACCAGACAGCTCATCAGCGGACTGATGATGTTGAAGAAACAGAACGGGAGATAAACGAGTGTCGGAATGCCGAGAACCGTACTCTGTGTCATTCCGCAGGCAGTCCAAGGAACCAGTACGCTCGTAACGGTAGCACTATCCTCCGTACTTCGGCTCAAGAGTTCCGGCCTGTATCCACGTTCGGCATATTCATCCTTGTAGATAGATGCATTCATGATGATACTCAGGAACTGGTCGCCCATCACTAGATTGAGCAGAACGCCGGATGTCACCGTGCTGCATACGAGTGATACGGTGCTGTGGATGCTTTTCAGGAGGATGTGGGTGATGGCGTGGAGCATTCCGCTGGCTACCATGCACGAACCGAAGCACATGGCACAGAGAATAAGCCAGATGGTATTGAGCATGCCCGCCATTCCACGGGTGGCTACGAGATCATTGATGCTGTCCATGCCGCAATCTACCTGGGTATGGGTATAGCAGGTAGTCATGATTCCTTCAAAGAGACTCTTGGCGGTAATACCGCTTTCGCCAGCTATCTTTACGAGCACTTCCGGCTGGAGAATGAGAGCACAGATGCATGCTGAAAGGGCCGAAAGCAGAAGCGTGATGAGAGATGGAGTTTTGCGGTAGATGAGCCATCCGGTAAACGCAGGAACCAGCATCGTAAGCAGGGAGATGTTGAAACCATGGCTCAGACCGGTAAGATACTGGCTGACATCTACTGGCTTGGAATCATAGCAGAGTCCGATGATGAGGTAGAGTACCAGTGAGAGCAGGATGCTCGGTATGGTGGTGTAGAGCATATAGCGGATATGTGAGAAGAGGTCAGCTCCGGCTATGCTTGAAGCCAGCACGGTGGTATCGCTCATAGGCGAGAGCTTGTCACCGAAATAGGCACCCGAGATAATCGCTCCTGCCGTATAGGGTGCCGGTATGCCCAGGGCATCACCTATTCCCATCAGGGCAATACCGATGGTGGCAATGGTGGTCCATGAGGTTCCTGTCATCACCGAGATGATGCTGGAGATGATGCATGCGCAGGGGAGGAAAAAGGTAGGCGACATAATCTGTACACCATAATAGATTAATGTGGGTACAATGCCACTGATCATCCAGGTGGCTGACATCATACCGATGAGCAGCAGAATCAGAATAGACACTCCTGCATCGCCCACAGTCTTTTTAATCATCTCCTCGAAGATATTCCATTTCATCTTATAGATGGTCATACTGAGCGCTACGCATACGGCTGTAGCTATCATGAGGGCTACCTGTGATGCACCAGCCAGGGCATCATCTGGGAAGAGTTTGACAACCAGGACGATAAGAGCGATAAGTACAGCCAGTGGGAGTACAGATACGAGCGGGTGTGGTTTGTACTGCTGCTGAGACGGGCTGAGAGCCTGGTTCTCTGCAGTTTGATTCATTTGGTTCTTGTTGTTTTGTTCCATTGATTAATTCTCTCTTACTATGATTATTTATTCCGGATGCAAAAGTACAAAAAAGATTTTGTTTACCTTACGTTTTAAAAGCCTATATTGGATCAAATCTGAATATAGGTTTCTTTATCATTTCGGGTTGAAGATACATCAACATATAGATAGGGTAATAGAGAATCTTGTCTACAACCTGAACATTGCCATTAGAGAAAACTATGGCACGAGGAATAGCGTACTCCTCATTGTTCATCACATTAGAGAGTGCATTATGACGTTTATAATCCTTGCCCGACTTGATTTCTATCGGCAAGACCTTACCTCTATCTTCTATCACAAAGTCCAGCTCACCCTGCTTCTTGTTATTGAAATAATAAAGATTATAACCATGGGCACGTAATTCTTGCGCAGCAAAATTCTCATAAATGGCTCCATTGTTGATTTCTGTCTTACCCGTAAGTAAGTCTATCGCTATATTGGCAGCATACTGGCTTGCCAACAACCCTACATCGCTCATGAACAACTTAAACAAATTGCGCTGTTCACCAAGTTTTAAAGGCAAGCGAGGTTCTTCTACATTATAAGTAGGGAGTGCCACACCTGCATCGGCTAGCCATAAGAAAGAATTTCTGTAACGCTCAAATTTTGCCTTTTCATTTAATGCCTTCAAAATAAAACGCTTGTTCTTGGCATTCAGTTCTGAAGGTATCAAGTCGAATATATCTTTGATATACAGCTTGTTCTTCGGGTCATACTTGGCTATATCCTTTCCGTAGAGGTGCATGATTTCTCGTTGTGCCTCACGCACTATCTGTAAATTATTCGTATTAATATACTTTTGGACAGCCTCAGGCATTCCTCCTACAATAAGATAAAGATGAATGAGATCATTCAGCTTATTATGCACAACCTCGTCCACCATCTTGCATTGCTCATAGCACTCCTTGACATAAGCCATTACTCCAGTACTCATACCTACTGCCTCTGCAAATTCCTCAAAATCGAGAGGAAACATCTCTTTCTCTGCCATATAGCCAACAGGTACGCTACGGATGTCCTTTAACTCTACCCCTAGCAACGATCCACTCATTACATAGCGATAGCTACCTTCTTCTACCAGGAATTTGATGGCAGTGACCATCTCCGGACATTCCTGCACCTCATCAAAGAAAATTAGAGTTGTGCCTGGAATAAGTTTTTTCTCTGCCAACGCAGAAAGGCGCAGGAGGATTTCCTTAGCATCAGAAGGAGACTTAAAGGCCTCCTTATATTTAGGATTATTGAGGAAATTGAACTCCACTACATCCGCAAAGCATTCCTCTCCAACTTTTCGGATTGCAAAAGTCTTACCCACCTGGCGAGCACCAGAAACGAGAATAGCTTTTTTTTCTGTTTCGAAGAAATTGCGTAAATAATTGTATATCTTCCTGTTAAGCATGTCTATATTACTTTTTTCAACCATATTTTATAGGTTTTACGGAACTTTTCCAACCTATTTTAGACTAGAAATGGAGCTTTTCCAACCCTTTTTAGGGCATTTTCTGCCACTTTTCCAACTTCTAGCCGCTGCAAAGATACTATTTTTCTCCGAAACTCTTCTATTTAAACAAGAATATTTTCTCAAAATATCACAAATTAAACCAATCGGTTAAATACACGCACGCCTAACGGACCACACAGGAAAAGTAACATCTCGCTTTGCCCACAATTGCCCAAGCCTTTGGGCATCTTTACCCAACTACGTGGGGCATTTTTGCCCAAGGCTTTGGGCACGGTTACCCAAGACTTTGGGTATCCGTACCCATGTACGTGGGTATGGAAACCCGTGTACGTGGGTATGAGTGTCCATGGGTGTGGGCAGAATAGTTCTGCTTCAGCGCGCTGCTTACTAGGGCGTGGCAATAGGTGGCATTAGGTGGCAATAAAAACAGGGGTTATTGCCACGCGTAAATCACTATATACCAATATGTTAACCATGAGTGTGGCAATAGTGGCATTAAAATAGAGAAAAAAATATTTTTCCTCCATTCAAAATCTGCTGATGAGAAAGGCGGAAATCATGCAGCGGCTTGCCATTGAGTGTTAATGACTTTACACGATAACTGCCTGATATACTGGCTGGTGCAGAGATTTCGAAGCGCTTTCCGTTCTCCAGATTCAGCGTAACTTTCTCGAAAGCAGGCGTACCAATATAGTAAAAAGGTGTACCTGGACATACCGGATAGAAGCCTAAAGATGAGAAAATATGCCAGGCAGAACGCTGTCCTGTTGCATCTTCACCCGAAAAACTGTCATTTTCCTGTATCTGATGCACCCTTTCCTGCGTCTTCTCCGGCGCACCGGCTGCCGCATAGAGATATGCCAGATGATGGCAAGGCGAATAACTGTGCTGATACCATCCCTTATCAAACATCCTGTCTAATCGGGAAATCACCTTACCGTTGCTCACCAGCACCTCCACTTGAGGATGCGCCTTTCTCTCCTTCTTCTCCTCTTTATCAATCAGTTTCTCCTTCTTGTCCATCGGTTTGCTGTCATGAATCACCTCAAACAGACCGGTGATATTCTGCGGAACCGACCAGGTATCCTGACAGGCAGAACCTCCCAGAATATTACTCTTACCTGAAAACAGTTCTTTATCTTCCGCCCATTTTCCATTCTCATATCTTCCGTCAGCCCAGCCCGAAAGCGGGTTGATTACGTTGCGCCAATTCTCAGAACGGCGCATCAGTACCTGATAATCATCCTGATACTGCTGGCGGAGCGTAGCATCCTTGCAGGAATCAAGCAGCAGCTTTGCCATCTGCGCCACGGCAAAGTCATCGTATGCATACGCCAGGGTGCGCGAGGTGGAAGCGGTAGCAGAACCGGCCCCCTCCTCTACCGGAAGATAACCATTCGTCATATAGGAAGTGATGGAGCGGCGGCCCTTTCCGGAACGGTAATCCTTGGCAAGATAAGGAGTAGAGAAGGCATTCATGCGCATTCCCTCGTAAGCCTTTACGGCATCAAAGTTGCGGATGCCCTTGACATAGGCATCGGCAAGCGCGATACTGGCATCATCGCCCAGCATCTCCCTCTGCCCGCAGTTGGCTGTTGGAAAGACAGGCATCCAGACACCATCCTGATACATCTTTACCAGAGATTGCATCATCTCTCCCGACAGCATCGGGGTAAGAAGATGATAAAGAGGCAACTGCGCGCGGTAGGTATCCCACATCGCAAAGTCACCATATTGCAGTTCGCCGACATCGCTCAACTCATGGGGAAGAAACGAACTGCGGTACAGGGCGGTATAAAAGTGGTTCACCTTCGCCGTGTCCTGACTCTCCACATCGATGGTATGCAGACGTTCGCACCACAGATTGGCAGCATACTCCATCATACTGTTGAAGTCCAGACCGCCATACATATAGTTTTCGGCATTGAGATTGGTCACCGCCTGATTGCGCGAAGTAAAGGAGGTAGCCGACATCCATTCCATCGCCTTTCCTGTCTTTCCCCTGAAGGTGAGCCAGACTCCGATACCCGGCTTGCAGGTCATCATCAGTCCCTTTCTTTCCGCCTGCGCTTCATCAAAGACACCATAGTCAATCAGCTCATCTTTATCATAAGCCAGTACGAAATGTCCCCCGAAATCATCCGGTTTCCCCCATCCCTGATATACATGAGGCGCCGGATTATAAGCATAAACCACATGGTTTACGGTATCAATCTCGATGGTTCCCTGTCCGTCATCATTATTGGGCTGGATAACGAGATGAACCAGTTCGTCCTTATCGGGCGTAACACGGAGCATGGAGGTATGGCTCAGGGCAGTCATCTCTGCCTTCAGATGCTCATCCTTCAGCTGTACACCATAGTAATGGGGATGCGATACCTCGTCCTGATGACTGAAAGCGGTGGCACGCTGAGCGGGCTGCAGACGGAGTTTGCCTCCCAAGGCAGCTAGGGTGAAAGAGCCGTAATCCCGTTTCTCGCCACCTCCCGGCCAATGACTGCACCGGAATCCCTGCAACTGCGTATCCTTATTATTATAAGGAGCCACACAAGGCTGCTCGGTATCCCGGGTTTGGGGAGTCCAGAAGTTCTGGCCGTTCGGAACCAGTACGGCAGGTATTGCCTGTCCCGCTCCTCCCATCGTTTGGATGGCATAGAGCTGGCGCACATGTTCCAGCTGGTGGATACGCTGGTGCATCTCCTGCTTCCATTCTTTCCAGGAATAATAATGAGTGCCGTAAATCACCTGACCTACAGGCGAAAGCATGATGTCTCTTTCGTTCAGCATGAACTTCACCACCACGCTATCCTTCCGGTTCTTGTAGAATATCATCTGCAGGTTGGCACCCATCGGAACCACGCGGTCCATCCTGTCTGTCTCTGCACCGAGTACTACCTGGTCGGCGTCTTCACGGGCACCGGCAGGAGGCAATGTGGCATCAAAAAGAAGAGACAGGAGCCGGTAGAGGGCTGTATCATGACCGAAACGGAGGGTGGCTGATGACTTGGAAGAGCGCAAGGCGGCATCGGCTTCGGTTTCGATGTTCTGCCAGAGCGAGATGGCGCTTCGTGCCGGAATCTCTTCATTGGTAGCCATACTGCCGTTGGTGATGTTCATGCGGAGATTGTTGGCTTCATAGATGGCATGGAATTCGGCATCTGTAAAGAGTGCATTCAGGCTGTCTTCCATCTCCTGCGGATAGGCAGGAAAGTTCAGGCCCACATCCTGCAGGGAGGAGGTGAGTCCATACATTTCGGTCATCAGTTTCAGGGGTTCATCTATCTTTGCGGTATTCTTGAATAGCTGTTGCAGGAACCGGCGTGGCGAAACCTGAGCCTTCACCTTGGTGCGTTTCTTCAGCGCCTTCAGTTCGGGAGATTCGTAGGCTATCCAAGCCATATCGGCAGAATCGGTCTTCACATCCAGATTCAGCTGGGGCTGTAGACTCCGCAACTGCGAAGTGAAGGCGAGCATACTCTTGGCGCAGCGGTCGGAAACACTGGAGCGTGCCTTAACCTGGTGTCCGGAAGCAAAAATCTGTGGATAATGGGCATACATGCGTCGGGCAATGGCCTGATGCTGCAGTTCACCCAGTCGGGTCAGTTTGCCGCCGTTCCCCTTTGCATTCTCACATATCCGCTTCACGATACTCTTAATCTGAAGTCCGAGCGGAGTAAGATTGCCGTCATCAGCAAACTGCTTTTCTATCCAGAGATAGCGTTCATCCCTCGACATCCATCGCGAGCCATGGCGCCCGTAATGACTGATATAATAAGGTGAGAAACCGGCAGGCGCCTTCACAGCCGAAGCATCGGTTCCGGCATCATCCGTTACGGGGTAAGCATAATAGATGCCTCCCATTTCGCGGCGGCTCTGTGCTTGCAGTCCCAGGCAGCAAACCAGCCACAAATATATAAGATAACTTACTTTCTTCATAATAAATAAAAACGGAGAAAACCGCTGTTTATTATGAATGAGTGACTGAACCACTTGCGAAACTCCCTTGTAAAGTTTCGCAAGTAAAGTATAAAGCTAAAAAAGGGGGAAGCCAACGCTTTGGCTCCCCCTTTTGGGTTCTTTATAATTCCCTATTGATATTTAAAAAACTAGAATATACTATCTTACGGCAATCTTCTGACCCTTAGCCTGAGCACAGGATTGGGTAGATGCCTTCACAATGTAAATGCCGGATGGAACTCGCAGAATCATTCTCTGCTTGTCAGGCAACTGATAACTGTGAACCATCTTGCCATCCAACGTAAATACCTGAACCCTGTCGAGCTTCTCACCACCCAAGGCAGAAACAACGATCATGCCTGCAGCAGGTGAGTAAACCTTCACCGGTGCGCTCTGCCATTCAGCCTCCATGCGGTCGATGCCGGTTGAGGTACGGGTCTGGGTGAGGAAGTATCTTCCGTGGTCACCCGCCTTCACCTTCACAGCCTCGCCATCATGAAGTTCTGTAAAGCTTGCCGATGCAGCATCGTAGAGATAAACCGGAGCATCGAGTTTGTTCACACCCTTCAGGGTAAGTGAAACCTCTTCAGCCTGCAGGCTCACGATGCCGAGCGGAATCCAGGACAACTCAGGAACCGCATTCACAGCCACCGCCTCGTTTCCGGCAACGGTATAAACCTGCGGAATATCCTTGAGGTTCTGATCATACAAGAGATCCACATCCTCCTGATCATCATAGTCGGCAGAAGCCTCCGGACGCAAGGCGATGCGTGCCCTTGAAGTCTGGCCGTTGGAATTCTCTGTTTCTACATCTACAGTCTTTACATAATCAGATGCCATCAACAGGCCAGGAGTAATGGTGCGGTCAACACACATCGTAGAAGTGAATCTTACATTTTCTACCATTTTGCCTTCTTTCTTCTTAACAAAGAACGACTGGGTAGGCTGGATAGCGTAGTTCTTCATATCCAATTCTGTATTTGAAATCGCCTTCACTTCGCCATTCTCTACAATCCAAATAGCTTTCTGCAAACCAGTATTAGCCTCGAAGAACTTAGCCATTAAGATAGAGCAGGTATATGGATTGGCAACGAGATAGAATCCGCTGTTGTTATCAGTTCCTAAACTCTGAGTCTTCTCTGCGAGATGCTTCTCATCGTTATTGAAAGTAACGAGAAGCTTGCCATGACCATTGTTCTTACCAACAGTTACTGATTTACCACCAGAAGTTGTTGATCCATCATAATCGAAGTACTGATAGCTGGTATCTTCCTTTGGCAAACGAAGAAGCGCATTCTTAGTCTTGTCCTTCGGCAAGAGCGCATTACCCGCCTTGATAGAGAAACCACCGAAGGTTCCGTCTGCGGCATAGCTCTCATCCACCTTATTATATACGTGACTCCAGTAGCCGAGATTCATATCAACATCACCTGGAGCTGCTCCATCCGGATAATGCGATGCAGAATAATCTCCCTTAGGAGAGATTTCCTCTACTCCGCTCTTCATCCACGCTCTCTGATAAACCGGATACTTACTTCGGCTATACACAGCAGTAGTACCATCAGCAGCCTTATCATCAAACTTGATATCCGTAAACGCCTTGGTTTCTTGTCGTCCATCCTTTGCTGGCACATACATATCACCGGCGTAGATATACTGCAGAGGCGAAGCCATGGTGTACCACCTGTTTGGCTCCAGCTCTTTCTCTACCCAAGCCTTGTCATATACAAGATAGCACTGGTCACGAAGCTCGCCCTGAGGCTTGAAGTAAATCTGATGGCAGGTATTGCCATAGAACTTCTCGCACTCCAGATTGCCTCCCTTCAATCCCTTTTCAGTATCTGCTTCATTCCAGTAAGCCATTATGTCATACCGAATATACTTCGTTGCCTCATTACCCTTGCCATTGGTCAGCTTGGTAGCGATGCCATTGGTGCTACGGTAAACGATGTTACCGAGGTCAGGGAATGGTAAACCATTCAGATTACCGATAGTTACCTTGGTAAACTTCATTGGCACATAGCTGTTCAGCGTAGGAATCTCTACCTTTGGCGTAAAACCAGATGCATTACCATAAGCCTGATAATTAGGATAGTCATTATCATACAATTCTGTAGATGATGAGCGATGCCAGTTATCATCATTATTCCAGTTGGCATTCATACCGCGATCCGCAGTAGGAGTCCAGGTAATGAACTCCGGTACAATCTTCAGCTTGAGATAAGACTCGCCAGGGCAGCTGGTAGTTCCCGCAGTAGCAGCTCTCTTCTCGTAAACGAATCGGAGAACATAGTAATATCCCTCGTGGAAATCAGCAACTGCATCATTTTCAAACTTGAGGTTGAGAGTAGCCTGAGTCGTTTTACCAAAAGCAGGCAACTCTGCTTTCTCCAATGTGGCAACCTTTGTATTCAGCTTCTTTTCCCATAAAGGATCATTTGTAGATGCAACATACACCTTTGTCGAAGCGTCAGCAGAAGTACCATTGTCATCAATGAAAGTAAGATGTTCAGTAATTGCTGTTCCATCTCTCATCGTAGCACTATGAAGAGGTACCTTCAAATATCCCTTAGAAGTCTTCAACTTCTCCAGCTGTGGCAAACCGATACGAAGCGAAGCCTCATAACTGCCATCATTGAATGGATAATCCACATCATTGAAACCGAAGTTAAGCTGCGGTCCATCCTTCATTACACGCAATGGGACATGTATGGCACTAGGACACAACAGATAGGTTGTACCATTGATTTTGTATGGAATATAGCCATCAGCATTCTCAGTTCCCTCAGGCTTCATATAGATTTTATGAGTTTCACCCAAAGGAAGCTTATCCTTGCTGATGGTGATTTCATTACTTGCTGTTACGTTCAACTTATTTGCCTCAGTTGTACCATCAAGATACCAGAAGAACTTAACATTATTCAATGTTATCTTACCACCTGTATTAGGGTCTGTTGTAGTCAATTGTCCCTTGATTTTCACATCATAGTTGCCAGCTTGATCGCAAGGAATCTTATAATCTGTTACGATATTGCCATCAGTATCAGTAATGATTGGATGCTGGCTAACCATTTCGAACCAGTTACTGTACAACGAGCAGACCTCAGCAGGTGTACCCCAATTAGCATTTCCCTTGGCAGGATCCTCTGTAGATACAGATACATAATACTTCTTACCAGTAGTCAAAGGATAGTCTTTATTGCTGATCACAATATAGGTTTCACCTTCGCTGTCTACTTCTATCATATTAGTACCATCGATTCCAAAGTTCTTACAGTTTTCCTCTGAATCGTATACGTCTACAGTACCATATTCTGTACCATCAACATTCTTCGTTGTTCCATCCGTTAAATTCTTTAAGGTATATGAATAAAGTCCCTCAGCAGTAACAGGTTTACCATCTTCATCCACAAAACGGAAATATATCTTGGTATCTTGATGACCCAAAATTGCATTCAATGTCTCGTGGATAGCACGTATCTTCAGCTTGATGGTTCCTGTTGTAGCACCGCCACATGCCGGCTTCTCCTGGAGCACTTGCACCTTGGCTGGTTCGATATATATACGGATATCATCTACGGCATAGTCAGCACCTTCAGTATTTTTACAATAGTTATCAATTACTACTCTAAAATCAGTATAATTCTCTACCCCCGATTCCCTTTGGAGAACAATCTTGCCATAAACCTGATACCATTCAGCTTTAAGACAAGGATTATCTTGTACATTATTAGCAAAATTTCCCGAAGAAAAAGAATGAAGCAGTTTTTGACTCAGTATATTTCCTTCAGTATCATAATTCACTCCATAAAGTTTAAACATAACCTGAGGGAGTTCATTGGCTTGAGTCATATCTGCGACATTAGCAGAAAATATCATCTGCATACCTGTACAGAGATTTGCCTTAAAATCAGCAGCTGCTATCTGACGACTCTCATCAGAAGCATCCACATAAAGGAAGTGTCCGTACTGAGACCCATTCGTCATTTCATACGTGCGATCATACAAGGTTTTATCTGTCCACCAAACATAATTATCCGTACCACCAGAATGATTTCCAGAAATACCAGAAATATTAGCAGTTTTATAAAGTCCATAATCTCCATGAAGTGGTGAATGTCCAATACCAGGATAACCACTAATACCAGCATCATAGTCTATCAAATCACGATATACGAAACTATAAGCACGGCGATCCCATCTTGATGGCAATCGATCTTGGTTGTCATCTGGAGTTGTTGGGGCTGCCACCGTTTGCTCAACATCATCATCATCAAATGATATAGGTTTGGTTGCCATTTTATAATGCTCATCAAGATATGATATGGTTCTGTTATTATAGCCTGCAGCAGTTATCTGATCATGCGTCATTGGATGGAAATCCATAAAACGAACATCAAAGTTAGCTACAGGACACATCTGTGTATCTGAAGCTTTCAAATAAGCTACAACAAATACAGGAATACCTTTATCTATAACCGGCTTATCTTTATCATCAATAGCCGAGCCTTCTAAATTATACCATGTAGCATCATTCAATTTTTTTTCACTTAAATCAAGAAAGCGACTATTACTACTTACCTCACAACATTTCTTTTTCGTAATATCATAAATTCGCCATACAACATTACCTCCCCATTTCGGAACAGAGACATAATTTGACTTATCAAAATCAGCATCAGTTATATCATTATTATATACAACCTTTTTCAAGCCTTCAGGTGTCATCGGATAAAATGAGTATCGAGAAATATCATTCAATTGCAAACGCAATGTTGTTTCTGAGTTTTGATCCTTATAACCAAATGTAACCTTCTTATTATCTTCATAAGTATAATCACCATCATCATGATTACATAATGCAGTCATGATATCATCAGCAATCTTCTTTTTGGGAAGAATATGGAAGATGTAACGAATAGACAAAGTAGGTTCATGGAGCAGATAAGTCTTTGACTCATCCATTCCGTCAATATATCTACTTACATCACAGGCTATAGTCTCCCCTTCCCATGAAGCGTCAACATGGGAAGTACTATAATTAACACCTATCCGGTCTTTAGTAGGATGTGCACCGATATTATTGGCGAACAATCCCCAAGTTCCCTTCTTGAATAATTTTGTTTGTGTCTCATCACCACAAACTATTAGATGATCTGATTCTTGATCAGTATTATAATCATACCAACGGAAATAGCCACGAGGTTCTAGGTTATTACCAGAAGCTTCATACCACTGGAAAGGCAGGGATAAGAGAATCTGCTGTTTGTCTTCAGTTCCATCAACATAGTAATAATACTCCCATTCATGGGTCTTCTGATAGGTATGGCCATTCACCATATCCCAATCCCCCTTCTTATTGGCGATACCTTCGTAATGCTTAAATGGAAGATTATCTGGAGAATAGAGCTTTACATTTATCTTGCTCTTGAAAGCAGATGGTTCTTTTGTAATAACCCCATATTGAGCCTCATATCCTGTAAGGTCATTGCTCAACAAACAATATACCTTCATATCAGAAGACCATGAAGAACCGGAAGGCAACTCGAAAGTTACATTCAATCCATTAGGTAACAAAGAAGAACCTTCAGTCGATAACAAGGTGTAATACCCCGCACCATCAGAAGTTTTGCGCAAAGCCAAAGCGCTATTATTAGAATTAGCGCTAATGATTTTGCCATCCTTATCAGCCAATACCCAACGCATATAGAAGTCGCTGACATCTTTCTTATCAGCAACGCCGAAATCAGAAAGAATCTCAGGAACTACATCTTTCAGACTTACCTCAAGTTTATTGTCTTTATATATCGCATCTACATCATGACTTGCTGCTGCAGCTCCATTGTCGGCAGAAAGCTCCAAAGGAAGCGCATCAAGTGTTTCCTGCTTTACAAACTTAAAGGAATATTCTCCATTAAGAGTTGGCTCTTGAAGAATATAAGTGCTTCCATTATATGTTACCACCTTAGCATCATCATCGCCATTATTTGCCCAGGTACACTTCAAGACATAATTCTCTACATTTGCGCCTGTTGCAAGTTTTGAGAAATCAAAGGTCACAGTACGAGCTGCCTCATTGGCTATATCGGTTGCATTAAAGAAAATCAAATCAGAACCTTTAACTGCTGATGAAGAATTACTCAATATATCTGTTATGTGAGGAACAGGAGTTGTTGATGTCTCAGAATCAAACAACTGCCAACGCAAATACTTGGCATTGAAGTCAGGCAAAGTTACATTGGTAGATGTCGCTGCTTTTGGAATAATAGAAGTACTTTCTGCTTTTGAAAAGTCAGCAGAGTTACTGCCATGCTTAACCGCAGAAGACTTCAAGCCATCTTCTGTATAAAGATCGAACTCCATCTTCTTGACGCCGGCAAGATTCTCTTTCTGGTTTAAGAGTTCGGCATCATTAGAAAGGAGGAGAACGAGTTTTGCATTATGAATATCCGTACTCTTTGGATCTATTTTATACTGAAAAAGTTGAGGATAAGTTTCAAAACCTAACTTTGTTTTATCATAATACACATAATTCTTATCTTTCTCGTGAGCAGACCAATCAAGATTCTTTATTTCGTGACCGAACGAATAGTCATTACTAATCACCCAACTTGATATATCAAGCTTAGCTCCATCTTTCTCAAAATAGAAACATGCATAATTGTAATAATCTTTAATATAATCACTCCATTGCAACTCTACAGCTGTACCCTTTACATAGTAGCCATCACTAGCCCATCCTTTCACTGGCATTAAAACCAATGAAAGGAGGAGGATGAGAGTGCGATATATGTTTTTAATCTTATTCATAGCGATAGTATTTACGTGTATAATGTTTACGAGCAGCATAACTGCTTAAATCCTTGGTGAAAAGTATCTTGTATGTTAGAGACTTGCCGGTTTCGCCAGGCACAGGAACTGTGACCTGATAGAGGGCACTCTGCTTGTCGGCTTTGTCATCATTGAAGATACCTTCGAAATAGCCGGTGGTTGCATCCCATTTTGGAAGGGTTTTAAAAACCAGCTTGGCATTCGTTTCGGCAGCAGTGGCATCTGCCATACCATCTTCGGGGATTAACTCCCATTTTACTTTGGTATAATCGATGGTTCCAGACACATCGGTGTCATCACCCTTTACAACCTTTGGCTGGATATGGAATTCCTCTTCTGGGTAATAACAGGTATAGGAAAGAGTGGTTCCGTAATCTGTTATGGATGGATAGAGACCGATGGCAGAGAAGGACTGAACATCAAACTTCAACTTATAATCATCTAATGAGATCGGGAGAATGTGATGGTCGTTGCGAGCTATCGTTTTCCAATTCTGGAACAGGGCGTAACGCTTGACTCCTGCTGAAGTATTCAGGTTGATGATGAAATACTTGGAAGTATTGCCCGCTGCGCTTTCATTCACATAGAACGAAATCTCATTCTCTTCTGTATAATCTGATGTATTCGCTGCAATCGTCTTTGGTGAAGGCAATGTATATTGATAACTCTCTGTAGCTGTCTGCCCTACCAGATTCGGAGTGCATACCACCTGATCCTTATCAGCATCAGAATGCTTTGGCAGCAGTTTGACATTCTCCTTATCTCCATTCTCACTACTGTTCTTTGTAATATCGCTGATGGTAATATCATTGATTACTAAAGGAGTAGTACTTGGATTCTTAAATCGAAGTGTAACCTTTGCCAGCATTCTTACTACCCAAAGCTCAGTTTTATCAGGTTTACCGGAAGCATCTATCGTTACTTCCTGCTTATTGCTCATAGGAATACCTTTACAGTCTGTGGCATTCACAGGGAATCCATTACCATTCATCTTCCACTTCTTGTTGTCGAAATCAACTTCGGCACCTTTAGAGATGCCTAGCTCGGTGGAAGTAAGATTGGCGAAGGAATAAACCTGATAGGTAGCTTCTCCTTTAGGAAGATCCTTGATTGTGACTTCATCTTTAATGCGATTATTAGCCGATACATCCGTATTCTCTGCAAAAGAAACAACCTTGCCGTCTTTTATAAAGGCTACTACCCAGCTCTTCATGTTTTCTGCATCTACGCCATCATTCCATGACAACGTAGCTCTGGTTCCAGAAGAAGCCGTAGAAAGAGTCATGTGGACGGTAACCTTATCGCCTTGGTTATCGCCTCCACTGCCTCCCTGTATAGAGTCAGCACTATCTGTGGAGCAAGCCGAGATTAAGGCTAGCACCATCAGAATCAATGCCGTATGTATCGTTCTAATCGTTTTCATTTTCTCTGAAAGTTTAATTTCAAACTATACTTTCTGTTTATCTGTTTGTTTTGTTGTTACATTGTTGTCTCGTCGTGAGTATAGGTTGCCCATTTTCTCACGTGGATTGTCAACTTCAAACCTTTAGTCTTTCCCACCACTCCTTCTATCTTTATTTGATAGATGTTATTGCGGACGATACCGTAATACATTTGGGCGGTAGAAGGGCCAGTACCATTTGGGTCACTATGACGAATGGTGTAGGTATATTCCTTATCAGTACCTGTTGCACTTGCTATCGGACGATGGTTTGTTGCATCCCATTCAGTCTCTTCATAATACTTGCCTTTAAAGATAAGGCCTGTAGAATTAACCACGGCATTATCGGTGGTCGTATTCTCCATCACATAATCGAGGATGTAAGATGCTTTTCCTACAGCCGTACTGGTAGAAGTTGTCTCCTTTACTTTATATAGAGATGCAGGACCTTCGGCTTTTGCGAGAGTAAGACCTGTACGATCCTTTGTCCAAGGACAAACCACATAATTAGTAGAAGCCTTAGTAGTAGCATCCATTTCTTCCAATCCGAAATAAGTAACTGCAGATACAGCTGCATCTGAAGAAACTCGCTTAATCAGGTATTCTCCCTTTGTCAAGACTTTGCTAGGAGTAACAGATTCAAGCTTAAAACCGCCTATTACATTTGCGCCATCTTTTACATCATAATAATAACCTTGACTTGTACCATCAAAAGTAGCATTTGGAATGATGTCGATACGGGCAGCCAGGCGCTCGATGTCTACATTTACCACATAAGGATCTGTTTCTGAACCTTCTTTGGTGAAATCTATCGTAGCATCCTTCTTTGATGACATGATGAAATTTGAGAACTTTGTAATATCAGCATCTCGGGTACACACTTTCGACATCTGCAAATCTCTGATTTCACTTATCTTATTTCCTTTACATCTGGAAGTCATATCGTCTGCATTGGCTATCACTATAACATGATAATTCTTGCCGACAATTGAAGCATCTATTTCTTTTGGAACGGTAGTATAAGTTGCATCGCTGCCGGAAGTAGGAGTTTTTTCCTTCTTTAAATTGGTAAATGTATATACATAATCTATTATAGCATTATCATCCGACAGGTCTGCATTTTCAGATTTATATAGTAAGACGGTAAGAGAATTGACATCATTTTCTTTATTGATTCCTGGTTCTCTTCCATTTCCATCTTCACCTCCTTGAGGTTCTGTAGTTGCCCTACTCGCTCGTGTATCTCCACTACCTTCCACCGTTACCTTTACCTGCAGATATGCCTTCATATCTTTGCTTGGCAGAGGCAAATCACTAGTAGTGTCACTCGCACAGGATGCGAACGACATAACCAGTAAAAGGGCTAGCAATGAGAGGGTTATAGTTTTCATTTTAAACATACACTTTCTTTTTATATCGGCTTATAGAAAGCCGGGTAGGACATGTTAATGGAGTTCTTCGAACTGGATGCGCTTGCTCCAACTCAGTACATTCACGCTGATGGTGATGTAGCAATACTTGAGCTTGCCACCCTGGATAAAGAACTGAAGTTTGTAATCGTAGGCACGGTCTAGAAATTCCTGTGCACTGTAACTGTACTCCTCGCTGGTGCGAAGACGACTCAAGAGGTCTGGCAGGTCTACATTGACTACCGTATTTCCGGTCTCCTTACTCTTAATCAGGAGTCGGCCATCCAGGCTGTAATCTTCGTGCTTCAGAATGCGGGAAGTCATAAAGTCAGCATGGGCTATCTTGCCCTGCTCGTCCTCATCTACCGTATTCCATGCGGCATGAGGGGTATAAATGAGTTTACAGCTCTCATCGAGAGAGTTATCCCAAAGGATGCGGGCATTATGGTCTTCGATGGTCATCGTGTAGTCGTTGACATCCATATCCTGTGGAGAGTCAAGGTCACGAAGCGCTACGTTGATCTTCTTGGTATCACGCACCAGAGGGATGGTTGCATAAGAAGGTTTTGAGGATGATACCTCTACTGCCTCCAGCAGTTTACCATGCCAGATGGTATCGAGAGGAAGGCTGTTGTTGACAACCTCATCATACTCTCCCCTATTTTCATGGTCGAGATTCACTTCCAGTGTCTGCATCTTATCTCCTGTAGCCGATGGAGCGGTACGAACGAACTTGGCGCGGCCTGAAGTTAACTGGTCGGCGTAAGCATTCTGTCCGGCAAGGGCAAGGAACTGATATTTACCTGGCTGCAGGTTCTCGACGTGCATCACATAATTTGGGTCTTTGAGAGGCGATGATAGCGCAGAATTCGTCTCGGTCTGTTGGGTTATATAGTTTCCGTTCTCGTCGAATACATACAGCGTTACCTGTCCAACATGGTCGTTGAACATGTCGGCACGCTGGAGGTTATAATCATACTTAAACTTCACATATACACCATTAGGACAATCGCTGTAATCCTGGTGCCACATATCGTGGCATGAGGTCGCGACGGTCAGGGTCATGGCAGCTGCCATGACACCCTTTAACCATTTATTTATCTTCTGCGCTATCATATCGCTAATCAATTATTATTTTCTATATTTATCTTTTATCATACTTACATCTTAGTGCAAAGTAGCATTCTGTGTACGCTTAGCCCAAGAGAGGACGTTGATACGTACTGCAATGTAAGACTCAAGTTCATCATCAGTTGTAGTTGTTACGTCTGGTACTTCAGCTGAACCCAAGCCCTTTACACCTTCTACTGCAATATCATACCAGTTGTTACGGAGAACACCATAACGACCTAACCAATTTGCCTCGGCATCTGGAGCTGGATAAACTTGTGTACCAACACCAAGTTTTCCGTTAGCCCATGGAGTCAAATCATCACCAAAGTGCTTGATGCGAACGAAGTAATATGATTCACCATTGTTATACTTATCAATAGTACCAAGTCTTGCAGTTACATTGTTCACAACATCAGAAGCTACAAGAGGAGTAGAACCAGTTTTTAATGTAACACCTGTTAATTCTATATTAGTAATTGTAACTTTTCCGGCATTTTTTCCGACTGCGGTAGAAATAGTAACATTTACATTAGTTTCACCTACTTTAGCAGGAGTTGCAACATTATCTTTGAGCCACTGGTCATACTCTGTCAAGAACTGATTCTTAATCTCCTTAATAACATCCTCTTCTTTATAGATGGTATTCTGATTACCATTGAGTACATAGAAAGTATTACCACTATTCAATTGAGCCTTAATCAAGACACGAGTAGTCTTATTATCATTTTGATTCTCTACATCAAATGTATTTTCAAAACAATACTTAGGGTTGTCATCACCAAAGTTTGTGCTGTAATCTGTATCTGCAGCCTTATTGAAAGTTACCCCAGTATTTCCTGCAGTATCAAAATTAGGATCTTTTGCAAAATAAGTACGATAGAAACCTGGAGCAACTGCAGTAGAACCTACAAAGCGATACGGATTAGCAACGCTGTTTTCTTTTGTAGCTAAATCTAACCAAGTGCTGAAACCATCAGTAGAGCGTACCAAATAGGTACTCTTATTGGTATTATCCAAGGCCCATGATGTAACCTTAAACGGAACCTTAGTAGGGTGAGTTTCATTTGTGTAAGATCCTGTTACTTCTGATACTTTAGGTGCCGCCATAGTAACCTTAGCAACACCACGCTCAACATAAATATCAGCAGGAGCTGCGCTGGCTTCAGCCTCTGTAGGCTTAATCTTACCATCAAGACTTACTAAAGTATTGATGGTTGCACCGGTTGGGGATGTAGAACCACCAATCTTATTTGCCAAAGGCGCATTAGCCATATAGAAACCTGATTCAGTTAAGGACTTGCCTGTTGTTGCATTAGTTTTTTCCATGAACTTGCTAAGAGTTAAACCAGCGAGATCCGTACCGTCAACTGTAATCTTACCATCAGTATCAAGAGAGAATACGTTATTATGATTCAAAACGACAAGAGCTAAATAATTTTTTGAAGGGGCATCAACTTTCTGTACAATGGTAGCTGAAGTTTTGGTAACATTAGCATCTGGACCTTTTTGTGTCCAAGGTGAAGTATTCAATGCGTAACCCCTAACAAAGGTAGCAGTGCTCTCATCACTTCCATCAAAAAGTAAAAGTGTCGCGTTCTTTACATCATACTCAGATGCCAGACCATCTTTAAACTGATCATTTTCTGAACCACCAGCACGAGAGCTAGAACCTGACTGAGTAGGCAAATTGATGTTGAATGCTACATAGCCATCACCACTCTGATTAGAACCTGTGTTGTTACCACCACCATTCAAATCATCACTACTTGAACAAGAACCGAGCATCAGCCCCGCCAATGCAACGGAAAATAATAAAGTTTTCTTCATCTTGTAAGTTATTATAGTTGTTATTAATAATTATTTCTTTACTTATAAACGTTCTTAAAAATCTAATTATATTACATTTTTATATATTTGGTTTACAATTCATCTAATACGTTATATTTGAGTTTCTTTCTATATTTGTACTTAGAAAAGATATGCCTGGTTCAGGAAACTGTCCCAGGCCAGGGCAGTGCCCTGGCTCTAAGGAATAGCTATATTGTCCTAAACAGACAGTATGTATAACCTTATAGATTCTGTAAATTTTCTTTTGCAGAAGCAACACCTGCCTTGGCTGCCTGCTCCAGATAATAACGAGCTTGCTTCTCGTTGCCCTTCAGCATCTCATAGACTCCTCGGGCATTCTGGGCATCGGCACTGGTTCCTGCCTTGTCGAGATATTGTTTCGCACCATCTGCATCACCGGCATTCAAGCGGGTTATGGCTGCATTCAGATTCGCTGTCTCATTCTCTGGGAACATGCGGACGGCGATCTCCATCACTTCATTAAACTCCTTGCTGCCTGGCTCGTAAGTCTGGGCTACCATGAACATCTCCTCCTGGCTCAACTGCTGTGGCTTGGTCTTGATAATCTCCTTTGCCTCTTCCACATCGAAAGGTTTCACCTTATAAGTAATGTGGTAGTCGGAATGGCGGAGGGCTGGATACCAGGTGTCGAGCATAAAGCGATACTCTGAAGGATACTGCTTCTTAATCTTTAACTCGCGGGCATCCGGATTCAGACTCTTATCGGCAATAATCGCCAGAATGGCATCCTTATGCTCCAGGTTGCTACCTTTAATATAAGCTATCAGACCATCCCAATCCTCTGGAGTAGAAGAAACCGTGAAGAGGTTGTTTGGCAACTTCACCATCCGGCGCACATATTCGGTCAGCGTCTTGGCACGGTTCTTTGCCAGATAATCATTATGGGTGTAAGGACTCTCAGGTGATGCATAACCATGAATGTTGATGCCGCTCACTTCGAGGTTCCTGTCTTCCTTCAATGCATTGATGGTGCGGATGATGCTATCCAACTGTTCCGGATTACGGCGGTAATCAGGATGCAGCTCTATACGGTCTACCGGGAAATCGATATAAGCGCGCTTATCCAGATGACGGACCTTGATTGCCTCTACCTCCGGACGGACGAAAGAAGTTACCGGCTGGCGACGGCGAGAAACCGTGAAATCATTGCCATCCTGCAGATCACCACAACCGCAGAGGTCTTCGTGAATATCCAAATCGTAGTTTCTTTCCTTAGAAGAGAGAGGAACGGAGGCAAGATACTTCACGGTCTGCTGCTTCTTGTTGTCTCGCTTCACCACCAAAGCCTGAGGTGAAAGCTGCAACTGTTTCTTCCCTACTCCACGGTCATACATAATCTGCTGTCTTCTGCCGTTGATAACAATCTCCGGCATCTTGAGCAGCTCACCCTTATGCTTGATCATCGGAGTATAGACAAGCTGGTTGTTGGTAGGGAGATCCAGGGAATCGAGATTCAGATCCATCGCAACCGTAACCAGGTCATTGTGATGAGACATCTGTACATTAGATACCTGAATCTTATCGGCAGCCAACTTGAGCCTCTTGCAATCCTGGGCTGCAAGAGGCATAGCCATCAAAAGAGAGCTGAATAATAATATGTAGTTCTTAAAATCTTTCATACTCATAGATTATGTTTAATGAGTTACAACATATAAATAAGAGAAATGGCTGCCTTGGTAGGACCCACGTAGTTGTCATGAGATGACTTCTCCTTCTCGCCACAGGCACCGCACTTGAACTTGTCGTACTGGATATAATCATATCCGAAACCTACAGAGGTTTCCAGGTTCCAGTGCTTGGAAAGAGGCCATTGATAACCAGCGGTCACACCACCACCTACATACCATCCTTCATAGCGATGGTCGCGTAGTGATTTGAAAATGCCAAGGGGTAACTTCACTCCTCCTGCATTAAACTGTCCGCCCATGGCATGAACACCCAAGAACCAGCCATTGAAGCTCTGACAGAACCAGTAACGGTATTCTGGTTGCAAAAGCCAATGACGAAGGCTTGACTGGTCGCCACCGGACTGTTTCCAAGGATTGAAGCCAAAGAATACCTGAGCGGTATGCTTCTTGCCTAAGGCAGTCTCGACACCGAGATTAGGAGTTGTTGTAGCCCAATATAAGAGGTTGGACTTGACTCCCGTGTTTTGCGCATAATTAGCTAGCGATACAAATAAGAGTAACACTGTAGCTAAAATCAATCGTTTCACCATCTATTAAAAGAGTTTAGTTTATTCTATTTTTTTTCGTTCTTACTATATAAATAGGTAATTATATAAATTAACCGTTTACATGATAGTTTGCATTTTCTGGGGGCAAAAGTAAGAAAAAAAATGAATGGGGGGGGAATTTTCGAAACTTTTTTTGCGCTATGAAACATTTTAGTACGTAATTTTTCAGATTTTTTAAATGAAAACCCACAATCCGTTAACATTTTATACATAAAAATCACTCAAGAAGATTCACCATCATTTTTGAGAGAAAATGATAGTGTAGACTATGAGAATACATATAAAGGTAAAAGAGTAAAAAGGTAAAAAGGTAAAAGGAGCTGCGCCCATCTATCTGTGGGAAAAAGCTGGGCGATAAGAAAGGAAAACTGTAGGAAAACAGAAAAGCCCCGACTACTTTCGTAATCGAGGCTTCTGAAATTGAAAGGAGGCGGCTA
>ERZ791632.105-NODE-105-length-31671-cov-40.7594_pt1 | contig 31671 bp, 20 predicted proteins | sample MGYA00510263_ERZ791632 | MGnify/ENA primary metagenome ERZ791632 (study PRJEB30046, sample SAMN00715181) | human gut metagenome | study: EMG produced TPA metagenomics assembly of the A metagenome-wide association study of gut microbiota in type 2... | reverse complement strand
GCTTCTTGTACTACTTGTCTGTTTATGTAAAATCTTTCAAAGAACTCTTTCTTTAGTTGCTAAGAGAAGTTGTATTTCTCAAAAGCGAGTGCAAAAGTACAAACAATTTTCCATTCCACCAAACATTTCGAGAAAAAAGTTCGTTTTTACCCTATTATTTAACACTTATAAACAGTTAATCGGTATTTCGAGGCTATCTTCGCCTATTTTAGCGAAAAGACAAGGAATACCATTTAATGCGGAAAAGAATCACTTTTATGTAAAGATTAAGCAAAAGCCAAGAATGATGAAACTGTAACAAACATACGCGCGTGCGCACAGGAACATTATATAATTATTATCTCAAAAGATATGCTGAAGAACTGGACATCCATAGAGAGAACAAACGGCAACCAAAACGTACTGAGCAGAGTTCAAAGCAAGAATTGACATACATCAACACATAATGTCATATATTTCACTTAATGTACGTTAATACACAAGAAAACAATGAATTTAAGGGGCTTAAAGGCTTAAAAAACGTAAAAATAAGCATAGAATTGACATTTTAACAACAAAAAAGCGACGAGTTTGCGAAAAAAAATATACCTTTGCACCGTATATATACATTATATTAAAGAAATTAAGAGAATTAAATATCTAAGAATGAAATAAAAAGAGTCAATGCGTGTCCTCAATGCAATGCTACTCAAAGCTACGTTGTCACAGGCGCGAATGGCTTATTTATAGAGTTTGACAACATAAGTTTAATTAAAGTTTTTATAAAATGAAAAGACAAGTAACTAGTATTTTGCTCTTCTCTGCCCTTTTAGTGGGTGGAGCGAGTACTTTCGTATCTTGTAAAGATACTGAAAGCGATGCACTTTACGATTCCAATGGTAAGGTTGCAGAGGTTATAGCAAAGCAGGCTAAGGACATTTCTGATTTGGCTGATAAGCTGGCTAATGAAACTAAAGACAGAAAAGATGCTGATCAGGTTTTCACTGACTTTATCAATGATAAAGCTGTAAAAATCAAGGAAACAGCAGACAAAGCTTGGGCTCAAGCTCAGGAAAACAAAACCAAGATTGGTGAACTTACAACTAAAATTTCAGGACTTCAAACACAGTTAGGAGATCTTTTAGCCCTAGCTGGCAGAGTGCAAGGTCTTGAGGACAAGGTAAAGACACTCGAGAATCAGTTTAATGAGTTCAAGCCTTGCAAGTGCGATTTTACAGAATTGGAGCGTAAGTACAACGAGCTCAAGACTCAGCAAGATCTTGACAGAGCCCGTATTAAGGCTATAGAAGATGGCAGGACTACTCTTGATGCTGAATTAGATAGAATCAACACAACACTGGATGGTAAGGTTGACCAGACAACTTTTGACGATTTACAGCGCCAGGTTGAAGCTAACGAACGTAATATTTCAGCAAATGAGACTGAGATTAATAAGCTTAGAAATAAGTTTGCTGACTATGTAGAGAGATCATACCTCACCAACAATTACTATACAAAGGATGATGTTGATAATGCCATCACGAATGCTAGCACTGCATTGGAGGGAGAGATTTCTGCTTTGGAGACAAGATTGACTACCCAGTTGAACAGTCTGTTCAATGCAATGGCTAATGAGGTAACAGGTGTTGTAGTAAACCGCTTCTATAGCCCAATCTTGGGTTCATACAAGGACATGATGGGTACCGAGGCTCGTTTCTTGGGTGCTTACTATGGCTATGCTGAAGATAATGCATCTATCGGCAATGAGGAAATCATTAAAGAAGATTTGTTATTGGACGATGCAAAAGATAATGCAGGTTCTATCGGCGTATACATCAATCCTGCAAACAAAGACTTCTCTGGACTGACATTCAAGATTGTTGACAGCCAGGGCAATGTGACTCCATTCATCGCTACAGCGACAAAGAATGACAAGGTAGAGCATTATGGTTATACTCGTGCAGGTGCAGAGAATACAACTCCAAACTACTACCTCTTGAAGGTAAGTGTTGATCCAAACAGATTGGATGAGGTAAAGACTTGGACTTCAGCTGATGTGGAGTCTCTTAAGGGTGTAGCCCAGAATATTCTGAACAAGCTCAAGGATCGTAACAACAATCTCAACCTTACAGAGATTGCCAATACTCTTTATAAGACATTCAACAACCGTCTTACAGAGTATCACTTGGCATTGGAGCAGAAACTTACTGATGGTACAAATAAGGATCTCAATGTAACCATTGCAGATAAGGACTTTGCAGCTACAGTCATCAAGCCATTGTCTTACAAATTCTTGAGCGGTGGTATCAACTATGACATCAAGGATATCCCAACTTTGGAAAGCAAGGGTCTTTATATCAAGACAGACAACTTAAAGTGGTCTAACCTCGGTCATATTGATGATATGACACAGGAAATTGAGTTTGAAGTTCCTGATGCTTCTACAATGACTATAGATGGCAACAAGGTTGAGATTACAGCCACAGGTGCCATTGTTTGGACAAAAGATGAACATGGTAATGATGTCAAGAACAACATTAATGATTTGAAAGGTGTAAATGTCAATGTAAATGGTATTACATTTAAATCTGGTGCAATCAAGTACAATAACAAGACTCAGGTTGTATCTGTGACTGTAAGCATGGCTCAGTTTAACAATATGATCGACCAGATCAACAGTCAGGTTGGCAACATGCTCGGTACCGTAACAGACTTGGCAAACAAGGTAAATGGTTTCGTATCTAACATTGATGGTAACTTCATCAACCGTGTGAACAGCTACATCCATAAGTGCAACTACTGGTTGGACAATGCCAACAAGTTCTTGCAGCCAGCTATGTTCGCTACAGACGGTAACAACTGGGTTAAGCTCCCTACTATCGCTTCTGGTGCAACATACGTGAAGATGACAAACGGCAAGGCTAACGTACTCCTGTTGCCTACCTCTTATACATTGGAGTATCTCGCTCCTGCCTATAAGAAGTATATCACCGTTAAGGATCCTTCTGGTGCAACCGTAACAGGTGAGAACATCGGCAAGGTAATCAGCGGTAACATCCACAAGGCTGGTTTCACCGCAACTAAGGAAGGTGTTTACACCATCACTTACGATGCAGTAGACTACACAGGTGGAGATGCACACAAGACATTCTTCATCAAGGTTGTAAAATAAAATAAGGATATCATAGTGAGTGGCTCTTTCCGTAGGGCAAGAGCCGCCCATATCATTCTTAAAACAATTTTAAAACATATTCAGACATGAAATTTAATAGTATCATATTATCAGGTATCTTGGCAATGGGGTGTGTTACTGCTTCTGCCCAGGAAGCAGACAAGACAGTAAACGTCTTCAACCCACATTGGTATGTACAGGCTCAGGTAGGTGGCCAGTACACTTTGGGTGAAATTGGTTTCAGCGATTTGATTTCACCTAATGCACAGGTAGGCTTGGGTTACAACTTCAATAAGGTTGTAGGTGCCCGCCTTTCATTCAACGCATGGCAGAGCAAGGGTGGTCAGAAAGTGAACACCACAACTTACAAGTGGAAGTGGAACTATGTAGCACCAATGGTAGATGCTACCTTCAACCTGACCAACCTTTTCTGCGAGTACAATCCAGAGCGCGTAGTTAGCGTAGGTGTATTCGGTGGTATCGGTGCCAACATTGCTTGGAGCAACGAGGAAGCTGCTACAGCAAAGGCAGGTATCATGAGCAACTACAAGAACTGTTCTGAGAATCCATTGGAGTATCTCTGGAAAAAGCCAGACGGCAAGGGCTCTAAGGCATTCTTTGCTGCACGCTTAGGAGCTAATGTTGACTTCCGTGTCAGCGACCGCGTAAGCTTGGGTCTTGAGGTTTCTGCAAACACATTGAGCGACCATTACAACTCAAAGAAGGCAGGCAACCCAGACTGGTACTTCAACGCATTGGTAGGTGCAAAGATTGCTTTGGGCAAGACACACACCACCAAGACCATTCCAGCTCCAAAGCCAGTAGAGAAGATTATCGAGCGCGTAATTGAGAAACAAGTTGTTCCAGCTCCAGCTCCAGTAGAGACCAAGAAGGAAGTTGCTGCAGAAGAGTTCCGTCGTGATATCTTCTTCACCATCGGTAATTCAGTTATTGCAAAGTCACAGGCATCAAAGATTACAGAGATTGTCAACTACATGAAGGAGAATCCAGATGCCAAGATTACTCTTACAGGTTATGCAGACAAGGGTACCGGTTCTGACGCAATCAACGACAAGGTAGCAGCTCGCCGTGCACAGACAGTTTACAATGCACTTGCAGCTAAGGGTGTTGCCAAGAGCCGCATGATTAAGAAGTCTGCCGGTTCACGCGTTCAGCCATACTCAGAGAACGGAATGAACCGTGTTACAATCTGTATTGCAAAGTAATTTGAAATATAAGAAATAGACAACACATCAATATTAATAAAAGATAACCGGTTTTCATACTTATCTAATTTATTGTGATAATGCATGAGAATCGGTTATTTTTATATTTATAACAGACATAATGAAAAAGATTACACTTTTACTACTCTTGGCTTGTATTTCTATCGGTACAATGCGTGCCCAGGTTAAAAGTAACGGCTATTATCGAGTTCAAAATGTAACAACAGGACGATACATGTCGCTTACAACTGAAGAAACAAAAGGTATCAGTATGCAAAGTACAACCGTGGATGCCTCTGCTCTCTTAACCAAGAAGAAATGGGATGATGTATCAACAGATCCAGGTACTATTTTCTACATTGAGAACAAAGGCGGCGACCAATATAATATCATCGGTCAGGGTTCCAGTTTATATAAAATCATCAACTATTATATCCGTCTCAAGTATTATAAGGACGCAAATGTATATCGTGCCTGGCAATCCAAGAGCGGTGGTACCGTTTATCTCAGCGACAATTATAGATTTACGCTCGGCAAAGATACCGGCTATGTAGACAATAATACCCAAGAAACATTAAACTGGAAAATTACGGCTGTAGACAATGAAGACAACTATCTCGGTGTAAAGCCAACGATGTCAGCCAACGGTAAGTATTATGCTTCCTATTATGCGGGCTTCCCATTCAGCGTAGCATCGCCTAATATGAAAGTATACTATATCAGCAGCATTGACGAGAAGGAAGGAACCGCTACCTATAAGGAACTTACAGGTATCATTCCTGCCAGCACACCGGTTATCATTGAATGTGGATCAGAAAATCCAGCAGAGAACAAATTAAAGCCAGAATTGACAAATCCGACAGCTGTTAAGGATAATATCATGAAAGGTGTTTACTTCTGTGTGGGACTCAGAATGTCAGCTCATTTCACCAGTACAAAGTTTGAGCCAACCACCATGCGTCTTCTGAGTATTGATGAGAATGGTTCATTGGTATTGAACAATGATGAGGCAAATGCATATACGGTTATGATAAAAGAAGGTGCGTCCAGACCTTATAAATATCCATACATCAAGGCTATTCCTCACAATACAGCTTATCTGCCTGTATCAGCCAATTGCCCTAAGAGTTTGAAGCTCGTCAAAGAAACAACAGGCATCAGCAACATTACTTTGGGTAATGACAACAAGCCAGCCAACGTATATAATATGGAAGGTAAGATTGTAAAAGAGAACGCCACATCAGTAGAAGGTCTTCCTGAAGGCATCTACATTTTTAAGAACAAGAAATATGTGGTAAAATAAGGGATTAATCTATCAATTAAACAAAGAGGGTGAATCATGAGTTAATGATTCACTCTCTTTTTGTTGGAATATATAGGATATCTTGTTGGAAAAGATAGGATATATTTTAGAAACAGTTAGTATCCTCGGTCGCACAACAGCTGTTGTGCGCTTGCATAACAGCTGATATGCGCATGCACAACAGCTGATGTGCATGCGGTGGACAGCTGTTGTGCGCCAACTATTATCTAGACTTATTACACATCTTCTTTTTCTTTATAAAAAACTCTTTTTCCTGATTAGAAGATACGGTGAGTTAAACGCAACTCCAAGACAGGATAAACTTTTACTGCTTTGAAAAGACTTACATAATCGCCCACTTTTCCAGAGATATTCTTCACATCTTTAGCCAGGTCTACCCCATCGTGAGTAATGATACGGGGAGTTCCACCCCAGAACATGGCACCGCAATCAAACGAAATCCAATTACGGTCGCTACGATTCGACAACTTACCACCATAACCGAAACCTAAGTAAGGGCGGAAATTGTTCACCTTAATCTTGCAGGAAACCATATTGTTGGCATCCGGCTCCATACGGTAAGGAGTTCCATCAGGATAATCACCGACATGAACACCCATTCTACCATAATCCATAAACTTATTGTAGAGAGACTCATCAGCATAAATTTTATTGCCGCCGATAGAGATATAAGGTATAGGAATCACATTCGGATCATCGCTAATCTGACTCTCCCACGATTCCTTTACACGGTTATAAAGATTATTATAGATAGCAACACTCACCAAAGAGGTAGCATCATAAGCTGCATTTTCAGCCTTGGCTACAGTAGATGGGCCCCAATAGAAACCGGTGGTTACATGCCAATGCTTGTTGCGGAAAGGAAAGACATCCACCAACAGCTTGAAATTCTTCATCGTAGGCTTACCTTTCATATCCACATTACGGTCTACCTCAAATGCGAACATCTCATTCAAGGTCTGAGAGAGTTTGTTGAACTTCTCATCCTGTACCGTAGGATCGGTATCATCACCCACCTGCACCCCGAAGTGCATGGTTTGCTCATAATGCGGAAAGAAGTTGAAACCGGTGCGCACCTGCACCATTTTACCAATAGGCATTGCCAAATCTACACCCACGCCAGTGGTTCCCAAAGTGATAGAACCATCCAGATGATTGAGAATGTTCTTATCTCCCTTATCACCAGAAGGCTCTATCGTCTGTGTAAAGGCACAGGAAGCAGTCAATAAAGCTGCCACGATAAATCCGAAACGCTTTTTCATAAATAATATAGTTTTACTTTCTCTAGTCACCCAGAACTTCTATACAATTGATATAACGTGGCAAAGGTACGACATTTTTTTGAAAAAATCGCCTATTTTGCTTTATTTTTTAACTCCTTATCCCATTTCTGAAGCATTTTGTACTCTTTCTTGGTAATTCTCATGAAACTGCCATGCTGAGGAGCCGTAACTCCCTTGATATCTACAGGATCGGAGAAACAGAAGACAAAGGAGAGGGAGGAAGGAAAAAAGGGAGGAAAACCTCATCACTGAGGTCAACCTCCCTACACTTATAGTTAAAAATAACCGATTTATTTGTTCAGGAACTTATCTACCTGGGCAGCAATCTTTCTGCCGCTTGCCATGGCGCGTACTACCAAAGAGGCACCACTGGCTGCATCGCCTGCCACGAATACATTCTCGGCAAACTCAGGCTGCTGTGGCTTCAGGAAGCCCATTGCCAGGAATACAGCCTCTGCCTTGATAATCTCTGGCTCACCAGCCTCTACCATCAACGGACGACCACCCTCTGGATTTGGCTTCCAGTCGATAGGCTGAACCTTCACACCTGTCAACTTACCATTCTTTCCCAGAAACTCCAGAGAGTTGATGTTCCAGCGGCGAGTACAGCCTTCCTCATGACTTGAAGTGGTCTTCAGGGTGCGAGGCCAGTTTGGCCAAGGATTCTTAGAATCCTCAGGGCCTTCTACAGGCTTCGGCATGATTTCTATCTGGGTTACGCTCTTGCAACCCTGACGATGAGCCGTACCGATACAGTCGGAACCCGTATCACCACCACCGATTACCAATACATCCTTACCCTTGCAGTTAACCAATTCGTCCTTAGAGAACTCCATACCGGCAAGGATACGATTCTGCTGAGAAAGCAGTTCGAGGGCGAAATAAACACCCTTCAGCTCTCTTCCAGGAATCTTCAGGTCGCGGGCTGTTGGTGTACCGGTAGATACCACATAGGCATCGAAGCCTTCTGGCAATTTAGTTACATCAATCTGCTGATTGTATCTGAACTCGATGCCTTCCTCTTCGAGAAGACGAAGACGGCGGTCGATGATGCTCTTGTTGAGTTTGAAATTAGGAATACCATAACGCAACAGACCACCGGCATTCTCACGTGCCTCGAATACTGTTACCTTATATCCCTTATGGTTCAACTGGTTGGCAGCTACCAATCCCGCAGGACCGGCACCGATGACAGCCACCGTCTTGCCATTACGCTCAGGAATCTCAACATGTACATAATCCTCAGAGAAGGCGTGCTCCACGATGGCGCACTCATCCTCACGGTTGGTGGTTGGTTCATGATCCATGAGATTCAATACACACGCCTTCTCACAGAGTGCAGGACAGATGCGTCCTGTGAACTCCGGGAAGTCGTTGGTGGAATTGAGGAGTCGGTAAGCCAACTCCCAGTCGCCCTTGTAGAGGGCATCGTTCCACTCCGGTGCCTTGTTGCCCAGCGGACAAGCCCAGTGGCAGAAAGGCACACCACAATCCATGCAACGGGAAGCCTGCTGACGGCGGTCGTTGCTATTCAATGTCTGTTCTACCTCGCTGAAGTCGAGGATTCTATCGTGAATTGGTCTATAACCTGCTTCCTTGCGAGGTATAGTCAAAAATGCTTTTGGATTTCCCATCTTTTTAAAAGTAAAAGGGTAAAAAGGTAAAAAGGTAAAAAGAACATTCTTGCTTGCTGCTTGTTGCTATTTACTTAAACCTTATGTTACCTTTATTATTAATTTAAAAGTAAAAGGGTAAAAAGGTAAAAAAGTAAAAAGAACAATCTTGCTTGCTACTTGTTGCTATTTACTTTAAACCTTATGTTACCTCTATTATTAATTTAAAAGTAAAAGGAAAGGGGATAAGGTTCTTTTACCTTTTTACCCTTTTACCTTTTTACCTTTATTAATAGTCTCGCTGCATATCCGCAATCTTCTGCTGCAACTTCTTTACCTGCTCCTCCTGGAGAACTCGCTTGTACTCGATTGGCACTACCTGGATGAAATCCTCTACGTAGTGGTTCCAGTCATCGAGCATGGTACGGGCGAGCTTACTGCCAGTATAGAGATAATGCTGACGAATCAGCTCGTGCAACTCCTTGCGATAGGTGCTGTCCTCCACGAGATTAATCTCCACCATATCCATATTACAGAAGTAATCGAAGTTGTGGTTCTTATCCCATACGTAGGCAACACCACCACTCATACCAGCGGCGAAGTTACGGCCGGTTTCACCGAGCACTACTACTCTACCGCCCGTCATATACTCACAGCAGTGGTCACCAGCACCCTCAATCACGGCGATGGCACCGGAGTTACGAACACCAAAGCGCTCGCCTACCTTACCATTGATATACAACTCACCGCTTGTGGCACCATACAATCCGGTGTTACCGGCGATGATGTTATCCTCGGCAGAGAAGTTGCTGCGGATAGGAGGAAGGATGGAAATACGACCTCCTGAAAGTCCCTTGGCGAAATAGTCATTGGTCTCACCCTCAAGCTTGAAATCTACTCCCTTGACCAGGAAGGCACCGAAGCTCTGACCTGCAGAACCCTTGAACTTCACGTTCACGGTCTTGTCCGGAAGACCAGCCTCACCATATTTCTTGGCAATCATACCGCTCAGCATCACACCGGCAGCACGGTCGGTATTCTTGATGGCAAAATCGAGGTTCACTTCCTCCTGGTTCTCGATGGCACGCTGTGCACCACGAATCAACTGCTGGTCGAGTACATTGTCGAGGTCATGAATCTGCTCGGTAGTATGATAGAGTGAGCAATGACCTGTCTCACGATGCAAGAGACGAGAGAAATCGAGCAAGTCTGCCTTCTCCTTGATGCTCTCAGCCACCTCTGGCTCTACGGCATCAGCACCCTCGACAGGAACAATCTCCTCATCCTTCTTGCGGACGATGAGCTCGGTATGACCGATGATATCGTTCAATGAGGTGTAACCCATCTCAGCCAGATACTCACGAACCTCCTCGGCGAGGAAGCGGAAGTAGTTGATGAGGTACTTGTAGCTGCCACGGAAGTGCGCACGGAGCTTAGGATCCTGTGTAGCAACACCCATAGGACAGGTATTCAGGTTACACTTACGCATCATGACACAACCCAAAACGATGAGGGCTGCAGTACCGAAACTGAATTCCTCAGCACCGAGCAAAGCCATCAGGATGATGTCACGACCGCTCTTCAACTGACCATCTACCTGCAGACGAACCTGACCACGAAGACCATTCTTCACAAGAGTCTGCTGGGTTTCAGAAAGTCCGATTTCAGGAGAGATACCTGCGAAACGCATGCTGGATGCAGGGCTGGCACCTGTACCACCCTCAGCACCAGAGATGACGATGAGGTCAGCCTTCGCCTTAGCCACACCGGCAGCGATGGTACCCACACCACTCTCAGCTACCAACTTCACGGAGATAGCCGCCTTAGGGTTCACATTCTTGAGGTCGAAGATGAGCTGAGCCAAATCCTCGATACTGTAGATATCGTGATGAGGTGGAGGAGAAATCAAGCTGATGCCAGGGATAGAGTGACGGGTCTTGGCGATGACCTCGTTGACCTTGAAGCCAGGCAACTGACCACCCTCACCCGGTTTAGCACCCTGTGCCACCTTGATCTGGATTTCCTCTGCATTTACCAAATATTCTGTTGTCACACCAAATCGACCGGAAGCCACCTGCTTGGTCTTGCTGGAGAGGCTGATGCCATCCTGTGTAGAATGGAATCGCTCGTTATCCTCACCACCTTCACCGGTATTGCTTCGGGCACCGATGGCGTTCATGGCGAGTGCCATTGCCTCGTGAGCCTCCTTAGAGAGGGCACCGAAACTCATCGCACCGGTAACGAAGTGCTTCACGATTTCCTCCACAGGCTCCACCTTATCTATAGAGATAGGATTCTTGCGGAAGCTGAAGAAGTCGCGGATGAAGATAGGCTCCTGCTTATCGTCAACGAGATGTGTATATTTCTTGAAGAGATCGTAATCGCCCTTGCGGGTTGCGAGCTGCAGGGTGGCGATGGTCTCTGGGTTCCAAGCGTGCTTGATACCGTCCTTGCGGTAGTGGAACTGTCCCATGCTTGGCAGGAAGTCGAGCTTCTTGGTCTCGAATGCCTTGTCGTGCAGGCGGATGGCATCACGGGCGATGGTCTCGAGTCCGATACCGCCGATGGTGCTCACCTCTGTTCCGAAGTAGCTCTTCAGGAGGCTCTCGCTCAAACCGATGCTCTCGAAGATCTTGGCACCACGATAGCTTCGGATGGTAGAGATACCCATCTTAGCCATAATCTTGAACAAGCCCTTCTTCACAGCCTTGATGTAGTTCTGCTCGGCTGTATGGTAATCCTCCTGAATCTTTCCCTTCTTTACGAGGTCGTCGAGGATGGCGTATGTCAAGTATGGACAGAGGGCTGATGCACCGTAACCCAGCAAGAGGGCTGCATGCATTACCTCACGAATCTCACCGCTCTCTACGATGAGGGCAGTCTGCACACGCTTGCCTGCATCAATCAGATAATGATGAACGGCGCTCACGGCGAGCAGAGATGGGATGGCAGCATGGGTTTCATCCACGCCACGATCGCTCAAGATGATATAGTTGTAACCATCATCCACGCTCTGTGCAGCCTGCTTGCAGAGTTCATCCAGAGCCTCATGCAGTCCTTCTTCGCCCTTGGCAGTTTCGAAGAGCATGTGGAGCTTGACAGTATTGAAGCCCTTGTAGCGGATATTCTGAAGGATATCCAGCTGGGTATTGGTCAGGATAGGATGTGGCAGACGAACCATCTTGCAGTTGCTTTCGTCTGGGTTCAGGATGCCGGAACCTACTCTACCGATATACTCGGTAAGACTCATCACAAGGTTCTCACGGATGGAGTCGATGGCAGGGTTGGTAACCTGTGCAAACTGCTGACGGAAGTAGTTGAAGAAAATCTGTGGCTGGTCGGAAAGCACAGCAAGTGGAGTATCATTACCCATAGAAGCTGTAGGTTCCTGACCCTTGGTAGCCATTGGGATGATGGTACCGTCGATATCTTCCTCGCCAAAACCGAATTCCAATTCCTTGCGAGTGAGGTTATCTACAGCGTTTTCCACCTTACGTCCGCTGCGCAGCTTTTCCAGTTCTATACGGTTGGTATTCAACCACTGGCGGTAAGGATGAGCCTCAGCCAGGCGCTCCTTGATTTCGCCATCATAGTAAATCTTGCCTTCCTGGGTATCAATCAGGAGAATCTTACCCGGCTGCAAGCGTCCCTTCTCGGCAATCTCGGTTGGGTCGAAATCCATCACACCTACCTCAGAAGCCACTACCATCATATCGTTCTTGGTGATGGTATAGCGTGCAGGGCGCAGACCATTTCTATCGAGCATACCACCGGCATAGCGGCCATCACTGAAGAGCAGGGCGGCAGGACCATCCCATGGCTCCATCAGGATAGAGTGATACTCATAGAAAGCCTTCAGATCCTCAGAGATAGGGTTCTTGTCGTTGAAGCTCTCTGGCACCATCACAGCCATGGCGTGAGGCAATGACAGACCGCTCATCACGAAGAACTCGAATACGTTGTCGAGACTTGCAGAGTCACTCATATCAGGCTGAACGATAGGAGAAATCTCACGGATATCGCCCAGAGCCTCACTGCTCAACACACTCTCACGAGCCTTCATCCAGGCACGGTTGCCACGGATGGTGTTGATCTCACCATTGTGGGCAAGGAGACGGAATGGCTGAGCCAGACTCCATGTTGGGAAGGTGTTGGTAGAGAAGCGGGAGTGAACCAGAGCCAGACCGCTTGTGAAATAATTATTGGTCAAGTCAGGATAGTACTGACGCAGCTGAAGGCTGCTCAACATACCCTTATATACGATGTTCGAATTAGACAACGAACAGATATAGAAATCAGGATCACTGATTCGTTTCTCGATGCGCTTGCGGATGAGATAGAGGATGCGCTCGAAGACAGGCACCTTATCATCTGTTACACCTGTAATGAACACCTGTTTGATGGCAGGTTCATTGCTCAATGCAGCCTCACCCAGACAGTCTGGATTGGTAGGTACATTGCGGAGATGCATCAACTGAAGTCCCTCACGTTCAATCTCTTCAATCATAATAGAGAGGATATCCTGCTGTTTCTTCTCATCCTTAGGCAAGAAGACAAGACCTGTACCATATTTTCCCTTTTCCGGTACAGGGATACCCTGAAGAAGAATAAACTCATGTGGAATCTGGAGCATGATACCGGCACCATCACCCGTCTTGTTATCGGCACCCTCAGCACCACGATGGCGCATATTCTCGAGGACCTTCAAGGCGTTATCGACCAGCTCATGACTCTTGTTACCGTGGATATTCACCACCATACCTACGCCACACGCATCGTGCTCATAGGCTGAACTGTACAATCCTTTTTCCATTTCTTGTTCGTTTTATATCGGTTATTTATATTTCTCATTTATTTATACGCTTTCTCGTGAACTCCTGCAACAGCTCGTCCGCTTGGGTCGTTCTGGTTTTGGAAAGAAGCATCCCAGGCAAGGGCTTCGGCTGTAGAGCAGGCTACGCTTGGTACACTTGGCACACTCTTGGCAGCACTGTCGCTTGGGAAATGCTCAGCGAAGATAGAACGGTAATAGTACTCCTCCTTGTTCTGTGGAGGATTGATAGGGAATCGCTCGGCGGCATGTGCCATCTGCTCATCACTCACGGCAGAAGCGGTAATCTGCTTCAGCGTATCTATCCAGGAGTAACCTACTCCATCAGAGAACTGCTCTTTCTGTCGCCATGCTACTTCCTCTGGCAGCAAATCAGCAAAGGCTTCACGAACTACTTTCTTCTCTATGGTCTTGCCCGGACACATCTTCAAGGCTGGGTCCATGCCCATAGCCACATCCAGGAATTCCTTGTCGAGGAAAGGTACACGGCCCTCGATACCCCAGGCAGCCAGACTCTTGTTGGCTCTCAGACAGTCGTAGAGATAGAGTTTACCGAGTTTTCTGACCGTTTCCTCATGGAAAGCCTTGGCATTCGGTGCTTTGTGGAAATAGAGATATCCTCCGAATACCTCATCTGCTCCCTCACCGGAGAGTACCATCTTGATACCCATACTGCGGATGACTCTTGCCAACAGATACATCGGGGTAGATGCACGAACGGTTGTCACATCGTAGGTCTCGATGAAATAGATGACATCACGGATGGCATCCAGACCTTCCTGTATGGTATAGTTGATTTCATGATGCACAGTACCGATGTGCTCTGCTACGAGGCGAGCCTTAGCAAGGTCTGGTGCACCTTTCAGTCCTACAGCAAAGGAGTGCAGGCGTGGCCAGTAAGCCTTGGTCTGTTCACCATTCTCAATACGATAAGTACTGTATTTCTGTGCGATGGCAGAGATGACAGATGAATCGAGACCACCACTGAGGAGTACACCATAAGGAACATCGCTCATCAACTGGCGCTTGACAGAAGCTTCGAGTACATCATGAATTTCCTGCACCGCAGTTTTTCCGCCTGTAGCCTCAGCCTGTTTTCTATCCTCCATCTCAGCCTCAGCCATCTGTTCTTCAGCAGACTTGCTTTCATCTATATGATATTCCTTGAGCATGGTACTGTATTCAAACCAGTCGCGTGTATAATAACGCTTCATGCCCGGAGTCTTACTATAATAATAATGTCCAGGGAGGAATGGCTCGTAGTGATCACACTGTCCTTCGAGAGCCTTGAGTTCAGAGGCAACAAGCACCTTACCGTCTGTATCAAATCCGATGTAGAGTGGAATCACACCGATAGGGTCGCGGGCGATGAGGAATTCATCTCTCTCTGCATCATAGAGTGCGAAAGCAAAGATACCGTTGAGTTGTTCTATCATCTTGCAGATGCGAGCATGGATGGCATCCTCATCGGTGTAAATCAAGTTAGCGAAGTCGCTATCCTGTCTCATTTCACGATAGAGTGAAAGCACCACCTCACAGTCGGAACCAGTCTGATACTGGTATTTGCCTGCAAATCGAGCACGGATATTCTGATGATTGTAGATTTCGCCGTTCACTGCAAGCACCTGTTTCTTGTCAGGTGAGAACAAAGGTTGGCGTCCAGACTCTGGATCTACGATGCTGAGTCGTTCATGTGCCAAGATGGCTGAGCCACCACAGTAAATGCCGCTCCAGTCTGGTCCACGATGACGAATCTTCTGACTCATACGGAGTGCCTGCTGCCTCAATTCAGGAGTTTGTTCCTGAATATTGAAGATAGATACGAATCCACACATAATATCTTTCCTTTCTTTTACGGTTATTTATAACACAATATCATAGCTTATTTCATGCTATCCATTTAGCTCAAAATATCATTTTGCTATATTTTTGGTGCAAAATTACTACTTTTTGATAGAATAAGAAAAGAAATGGTTTCATTTTGTATTAATTTTAATCTATATATTACAAACTATAATACTTTTCACTCAATATGCTTTCAATCTGATATATTTTTATTGCTTTTACATTACAAATTGCAAGAAAGGAGAAAAAAGAAGAAAGAAATGAGGATGAAATGAATAATGAGAAATGAGAAATGAATGGGAAGGCACAAAAAAACCGACAGTCTGAAAAGACCATCGGCTTTAGATAATAAAAACTTAAACTCTTATTACAGAATCATCGAGATTATTTTAAATATTTCAGAAGTTAAAGGAGTTAAAGGAGTTATCGCTCCCTACGGTCGCTGAGGAGTTAAGACAATAGCCTTTTTGGCATAGTTATTAAGCTGCAAGACATACGTCTTAACTCCTTAACTTCCTTAACTCCTTTAACTTCCTAATATGAGAAAGTTCAGCAAACCTGCTTTATGGCTGCAAGGTGAAACCTACAACCAAATATGCCTTCTCGCTACTTGGGTTGGCTGCAATCTGTGCAAAGACAGGAACACTGAAGGTATCAGTAATCTTGATATCCTTGGTAGCCTTGACAGCAACATTGGTTACTGCAAAACCCTTCACACCTCCCTCATGACCATAATAGGAAGAGGTGGCATAAGGAACGGCACCGATGGTAGCAGTCCAGTCGCATCCACCCAATTTGAATGGAGCTGAAGCCTCTACATAAGATGAATATGCACGCTTACCACTCTTGTTGAGACCATCTGCACCAGCAAAGTTGGTGTACCAGTTCAAGGCTACAGGACCAAAGTCATAACCTACATTCGCCTCAAAAACATGAGAAGTCTTGTGAAAATCATACTCGAAATAGCGACCGTCACCAGAATTGAACCAATAATCAGTAACACCAATGGTAAGACCTCCAGTGGAATAGGCAGCAGTCAAATCGAACTCCTTGGTGTCATCCCATTTGGAAAGTCCTACACTACCCCAACCAGTCAAAGAAAAACCCTTATAACCGATACCAAGAGTAGGCTGGAGTGATACGTTGCCAAGATCCTGACCACGCCAGATATACTGACTAACAACATCTGCAGCAATGGTAGTTTCCACCTCATCCTGAGCAGAAGCAGCAGGAGCAAAAGCAATCAAACCGAGTGCCAATACACTCATCTTTTTCATATCTAAAATCTTTTTCATAATCTCACAATTTTAATGTTAATACAACTCTAAATTATCTGCGGGAGATTAGTTGTAGCAACTCTCTCCGTGCTCGTAGATATCGAGACCTTCTTCCTCAATACGCTTGTCAACACGCAGACCAGCAATCTTCTTGATACCCCAGAAGAGAATCACACCTGTGACTGCAGCCCAAAGATCAATACAGAGGATACCGAAGCACTGTGCACCGAAGAAACCGAAGCCATCGCCATAGAAAGCACCACCGTCGAGGGCGAAGAGACCAGTCATCAATGTACCGAAGATACCACATACACCGTGTACTGAACTTGCACCTACAGGGTCATCAATATGAAGTTTGGTATCGATAAACTCGATAGAGAATACCAGAATGATACCAGCCAAGAGACCGATGATGGCAGAACCCAATGGGCTAACCAAGTCGCAACCTGCTGTGATGGCTACCAAACCTGCCAAGATACCATTCAATGTCAATGAGAATGATGGCTTGCCATACTTAATCCAAGAAGTAAACATAGTACCGAGCCCACCGCAAACAGCAGCAAGGTTGGTTGTCAGGAATACGTGGCTGATGGCAACACGGTTAACCTCACCAGAAGCAGCGAGCTGAGAACCTGGGTTGAAACCGAACCAACCAAACCAGAGGATGAATACACCGAGGGCAGCAGCCATCAGGTTGTGACCTGGAATAGCAGTACTCTTGCCGTTGCGATATTTACCGAGACGAGGGCCAAGACAGATGGCGCCAACCAAGGCGAGCACACCACCTACGCTATGTACGATAGCAGAACCTGCGAAATCATGGAAGGCTGCACCGAAGGTATCCATCATGAAAGAACCTGCATCGGCGTTGCAAAGCCAGCCGCCACCCCATGTCCAGTGACCTTCTACTGGATAGATAATCAATGAAATGAAGAATGAATAGATGCAGTACATAGAGAACTTGGTACGTTCTGCCATAGCACCAGAAACGATAGTAGCACTTGTAGCGCAGAATACAGTTTCAAACATCAGGAAACCTTCAGTAGGAAGATCACCATGATAGAAAGAAAGGTCGCCAAAGTTTGGCATACCAATAAAACCAGCACCATCGCTACCAAACATAAATCCGAAACCGACGAACCAGAAGAGAACAGAACCGACCATGAAATCGACGAAGTTCTTGAACAAGATGTTCGCAGTGTTTTTACTGCGGGTAAAACCCGCCTCACAGAGGGCAAATCCCGGCTGCATGAAAAAGACCAACATGGCTGCTAAGAGCATCCACACGGTATCTAATGAAATACCTAAATCCTGTACACTCATAATCTTTTAACTTTAAAGTGTTGTTGTTATCCCAATCTTTCAATATATCAGCTATCTGATTTCAAATATCATTTATATGACTCCGATTGGTTGTTGTAAAATCTCTCTCCTCCTATTCAACAAAGTTTATTTCTCCTGCTCTGCATTATAGAGTGCGATGTCGCCTCTTTCACCTGTACGGATGCGAATGGTATCCTCTACAGGGATTACAAAGATACGACCATCACCAATCTCACCTGTACGGGCAGCCTCCTGGATGGCATTAATCGTTTTTTCTACGTTCTTGTCGCGAACGACTACATTCAAAAGTACTCGCTCGATACTACTGGTATCATACATGACACCACGATAAATACGAGCCTGTCTCATCTTGCCTTCGCCTCTTACGTCATAGTAAGAAAACCACTCGATGTCGGCGGCAAGCAATGCTTCCTTTACATCCTCAAACTTTGTCTTACGGATGATAGCTTCAATCTTTTTCATGTTACTTTCTCCTATATGTTATTACACTTATTGTTGTTTATACTTTGTTATCTTCGAGTGCAAAAGTACAACAATTTGTTAACATATAGAGTACTTTTAGTGGCATTTTGTTATTAAAAGTTTTATTAGCTTACAAAAAGACAAATCATAAAAAGAAAGAAGTACCAAATTGTAAGCAAAAACAATAAATACGCTTACAATTTGATACTTCTTTTGCATATTTAGAAAAACAGAGGGATTTTAAGGCTATTTCATCCCCCTTTTCTGTAAGTTTAGCAGCTCTTATGCGTCATGATATCGAGCACCATATCATCGGTAGCTCTCATCGCATCAGCACCAATGGATGTCAGATTGTGGATGCACTTATCCACATCATCATCTACGATACCCTCGGCAGAGGTTACGCACTTGCCCTCCATAGAGAGGAGAGCTGAGAGGAGCGCAGTACTCACTCCTGAGGAAATCTTCAAGGCACAACTTGGTTTAGCTCCGTCACAGATCATACCGGTGAGGTTGGCCACCATGTTTTTCACCGAATTGCAGATGCGGGTATAGTCGCCACCCATCAGATAGGTAATACCGCAACTGCTGCCCGTGCTGGCTACCACGCAACCGCAGAGGGCAGAGAGTTTGCCCAAGCTCTGCTTGATGTAGATGGCAGTAAGATGACTGAGCATCAGGGCACGGATCAGTTCTTCCTCGGTATTCTCATTCTCCATGGCATAGACCACCACTGGGTTGGTAGCACAGATACCCTGGTTGCCACTACCGCTATTGCTCATCACAGGAATCATGGCTCCACCCATACGGGCATCGCAGGCTGAAGCTGTGCGAGAGAGAATATGCGAGAAAATATTATCGCCGAAGATACCATGACTCAAAGGACGGTCCATCGTCTTGCCCAAACAGTGGCCGTAGTTGCCCTTGATAGATTCCTCGGCAGCCTTCATATTATACTCCTTGGTCTTGAGGATGAAAGAGATTTCATCGAGCGGAGCCGTAGTGGCGAAATCATATACCAGGCGGAAGTTGAGTTGGATATCATCCTCCTCTTCATCGCTACCACCATGACCGCCACGGTTATCCATCACCACCTCACCATTGCGCTCCACATACACAAAGTGGGTATGGCTACCGGAGATAATAGCCGTAGCCATATCGCTGCCAGCACGGCAGACTACCTCGATATAGAGTTTATCGACATTTCCCTGCTTGAGTTTAATGTCAATATCAGCATCATTGATGTATCGCTTCCCCTGTTCGAGCGTGGCAGGAGTGAGATCTTTCAGCACCTCCAACTCATATTCCGGTTTTCCGATGAGGGCACCCAACGAAACTGCGATAGGCAGACCAATCATTCCCGTGCCTGGGATTCCTACACCCATCGCATTCTTGAGCATGTTGGGACTCAAGAACACTTCAATGCGATCCGGACGTCTGCCTAAAGTCGTTGCGGCCTTTGCCGTACACAATGCTACAGCCATCGGTTCTGTACAACCGATGGCAGGAACTACCTCCTTATTGACGAGCGAAATAATGCGCTCTCTGATTTTCTTCTCTTGCATTTTTATATATGAATCAAGAACATTCAATTTTAATCAGGAATACTCCTATTATTTAGAGAACAGTTCCTATTGCATCAGAAACTTTCCTATTGCATCAGGAACTGTTCTATTATTCCGAGAATACTCCTATTATTTTTCAAGACTAATCTTCCAACTGGAACAAAGGATCGTCTGGAGTCAGCATGGTTGGCTTCTGATCGAACTCCTTCTGCAACTTCTCAGAAGCGAATTTCTTATCTACTACCAAGCGGAACATATACTCATTAAACCAGTCGTTGGTCATGATGAAGCAACCGGAGAAACCATTGTCAGCACCCCAACTGTTTTCCACCTTCCACTTGACCGGCTTGCCATTGGCATCGAGATCCACAGCGGTGAGGGTCATGGCATGGGTAGAACCACTGTCGAAAGTAGAGATGCGCTGCGCCTTGTCCATACCAAAGGAAGTGCCGAAGAGCGTACCATAATCGAAGTTGTCGGTAGCCAGATAACCACGCTTGCGGTCGAGCTGCTTGCCCACATCATAGCTGGAATACATCTTCTGTCCGCCCTTGAGTGAAGCGATGGCGAGATCAGCGATTTCCTCCATCGGCAGGTTCAGGTATTTCCAGTTGTGTCCGTCGTAAGTATGACGGTCGTATTCCACCTCGTAGGTCTTGTGATAAGGACGGCGGGGATCGTTCATAACGCTAATGTAAGTCTTATCAAGGCTCTTGCCTACCGTCTCCTCATAGAAGCTCTTTGGAGTATATTTTTTAGCCTCGCCCACCTGCTTGCCGTCCTTGTCGCGGAAGGCATAGGTGAATTCCTTCACCGGTTCACCCAAGGTAAGAGAGAGCATGCGATAAACCTGTGACAGCATCTCAGCCTTGCGAGCCTGAATGGCAGCAGATTTCTTGCCATCAGCCACCATCTTACGCAATTCCAGACCATACTCACGGAGTTTGCTGCTCACCAGTCGGCTCATTCGGGAAGTATTGTTGCTGGAGAAAGTCTCAGGCTGGGCACTCATAGGCACCAGTCCGTACTTGCCGGCAAGATCAATCACGCCACAGAAAGTACCGCCATCGTTGAGCGGATTTTTGAAGAAGAACTGCACCTGAGGGTCCTCAATGTCCTTCTTGCCCAGATCGATAACACCCTGCAGCATGAGGTTGGCCTTCTCCAACTGGTCGTAGAAGAAGAGATAGTCCTGCGAGAATTCCACCACTCTACCCTGCTTGTCGTTGAGGGCGAAGTTAGAGCGAAGCACATTGAAACCGCTGAACATCCAGCAGCGGCCGGAACTCAACTGGTTGTGGATAGACTGCTGCGGAGTCTCGATACTGAAATGAGTATCCACGGCAGCAGCATTGGCTGGATTTTTCACCAGGTCGTCGATATTATTATTGGCGATGGCATTGAAGAGAGCCTTCTCGGCAGTACCGCCCTTCTGTGATTTCTCCATCTGCTGGATCATCTGGGTAGAGATGCCTCCCTTACCGGTCTGCGCCATCATCGACATAGAAGCCATCAGCAAGGCTCCCATCAAGATTACATTTTTTCTCATAATATATGTGTTATTTGTTTATTATTACGTTTTTACGAATAGATTGGGGTACTGTCTTCCTTATTTTTTGCAATTATTTTGCAATTAACTTGCCATCATCATACCTTAATATATTGCTTGATCATGTTTTAACATGCTTTTATCAAGCATTTTTTTACTTTTATGATGCAATTCCCCCACCAAAAGACAACATTTCTGTGCAAAAATACAAAGAAAAAACTGAAAAACCGAAATTATCGGGATAAATATGATTAGGATTAGTAAAAAAGCAGTATCTTTGCAGAGTTATTCACGAGTTGAACACATGGATCAAGAAAAGTTTAGTCTTTTAAGCAAGATAAAATACCCAGACGATTTGAGGAAGTTGAGTATTGACCAACTTCCCCAAGTCTGCAAGGAACTGAGGGAAGACATCATCGACGAGGTAGCCGTAAATCCTGGTCATTTTGCGTCTTCACTTGGCGTAGTCGAGATAACTGTAGCCCTACATTACGTATTCAATACTCCTGAGGACCGCATCGTTTGGGATGTGGGCCACCAGGCTTATGGTCATAAGATTCTGACCGGTCGCCGCGATTCTTTCTGCACCAACAGGAAGTTGCACGGCATCCGTCCTTTCCCTACACCCTTAGAGAGCGAATATGATACCTTCGCCTGCGGTCATGCCAGCAATTCCATCTCGGCAGCGTTGGGTATGGCGGTGGCAGCCAAGAAGACGGGCAAGGAGGACAGGCATACCGTGGCGGTGATAGGCGATGGTGCCATGAGTGGCGGACTTGCCTTCGAGGGACTCAATAATGTTTCCAGCACCCCCAACAACATGCTCATCATCCTGAATGATAATGACATGAGTATCGACCGGGCGGTGGGAGGTATGGAGAAATATCTCCTCAATCTCGACACCAACGAGACCTACAACAAGTTGCGCTTCAAGGCTTCACAGTGGCTCCATTCCAAGGGCTATCTCAATGAAGACCGCAAGAAGGGCATCATACGGCTCAACAATGCACTGAAGTCGGCACTCAGCCATCAGCAGAACATCTTCGAGGGAATGAACATCCGATATTTCGGTCCTTTCGATGGTCATGACGTGAAGGAGGTAGTAAGGGTTCTCATGCAGCTCAAGGACATGAAGGGACCTAAGCTCCTGCATCTCCATACCACCAAGGGCAAGGGTTATGAACCTGCCGAGAAGAGTGCCACCATCTGGCATGCGCCGGGCAAATTCGACCCGGAGACTGGAGAGCGTATCATCGCTGATACCAGCAACCAGCCTCCTAAGTTCCAGGATGTTTTCGGAAATACCCTGCTCGAACTGGCGGAGAAAAACCAGAAGATCGTGGGTGTGACACCTGCCATGCCTACCGGTTGCTCGATGAATATCATGATGAAGGCGATGCCCGACCGTGTGTTCGACGTGGGTATCGCAGAAGGACATGCCGTGACTTTCTCTGCCGGTATGGCGAAGGACGGACTGCAACCTTTCTGCAATATCTACAGTTCGTTTGCACAGAGAGCCTATGATAATATCATCCACGACATGGCGCTGCTCAATCTGCCTGTAGTACTCTGTCTGGACCGTGCCGGACTGGTAGGCGAAGACGGACCTACCCACCACGGTGCTTTCGACCTGGCAGCGCTCCGCCCGATACCCCATCTCACCATCGCATCGCCTATGGACGAGCATGAACTGCGCAATCTGATGTACTCAGCCCAGCTCCCGGGACAGGGCAGCTATGTGATTCGCTATCCGAGAGGCAAGGGCGTGCTGGTAGATTGGAAGAACGAGATGGAGGAAATCAAGACCGGCACCGGACGCAAGTTGAAAGACGGCGATGACGTGGCGGTACTTACCCTGGGACCTATCGGAAACGATGTGGAAAAGGTGATTGCTGAAATAGAAAATGAAAATAAGGGCAATTCTGAGGCAGACAAGAAGACGGCTTCTGCATTGAGCATTGCCCACTACGATATGCGATTCCTCAAGCCGCTCGATGAAGCACTGCTCGAAGAAATCGCAAAGAAATTTGACCGCATCATCACCATCGAAGACGGAGTGAGAAAGGGAGGATTCGGATCTGCCATACTGGAATGGATGAGCGACCACGGATACCGTCCGCAGATAACGAGGATGGGTATTCCAGACGAATTTGTAGAACATGGAACCGTAGCCCAGCTGAGAGAAATCATCGGTCTGGACAATGAGTCCATCAGAAAAACAATAGAAAATCAAGAATGAAAATCATTATTGCAGGCGCATACGCCATAGGTACCCATCTGGCCCGATTGCTCTCCAGAAGCAAGGAGGATATCACGCTCATTGATGATAGCGAGGAACGACTCGCCAGCATCGGTTCTGACTATGATCTGCTCACCATGCTGGGACAGCCTACCAGTCTGAAAATTTTGCAGAATGCTGACATACAGGATGCCGACCTCTTCATCGCCGTAACGCCGTTGGAGAGCAAGAATATCACTTCCTGCATCCTTGCCAAGAAACTCGGAGCCAAGCGCACCGTTGCCAAGGTGGATAATCCGGAATACATGGATCAGCAGGCACAGGATTTCTTCCGCGAACTGGGCATCGACAAGCTGATCTATCCGGAGATGCTGGCCGCCGTGGATATCAACAACGGACTGAAAATGAGTTGGGTGCGCCAGAGATGGGATGTGCACGATGGCGCCCTCATCATGCTGGGTATCAAACTGCGCGAAACCTGCGAAATTCTCAATAAGCCGCTCAAGGACATCAGCGGTCCCAACGACCCTTACCATGTGGTGGCCATCAAGCGAGGCAGCGAAACCATCATCCCGGGCGGTTATGATGAACTGAAGCTCTACGACCTGGCTTACTTCATGACTACCCGCAACTATATCCCATACATCCGCAAGATTGTGGGTAAGGAGCATTATGTGGATGTGAAGAACGTGATGGTCATGGGCGGCGGACGTACAGCCGTGAGAGCCGTGAAGAAGATGCCGGAGTATATGGAGACCAAAATCATCGAGATAGATGAACACAGATGTGAATATCTCAATGACATCCTCGACGATCGGAAGACGCTCATCATCCATGGCGACGGTCGCGATATTCCGCTGCTTACCGAGGAGGGCATCAGGAGCACTCAGGCTTTCGTGGCACTCACCGGCAATGCCGAAACCAATATCCTCGCCTGCCTCACCGCCAAGCGACTGGGAGTGAGAAAGACCGTGGCTGCGGTGGAAAACGTGGATTACGTGAGCATGGCTGAGAGTCTCGATATCGGTACCATCATCAATAAGAAGGCGATAGCAGCAAGCTATATCTACCAGATGATGCTCGATGCCGACGTAATGAACGTGCGCTTCCTCATGAGTGCCAATGCCGATGTGGCGGAATTTATCGCCAAGGAGGATTCGAAGGTAACCAAGAAACCAGTGAAAGACCTCGGCATGCCTATCGGTGTAACCATCGGTGGACTGGTGCGCAAGGGCGAGGGAATGCTCGTTTCCGGACATACACAGATAGAACCGGGCGACTCCGTGATGGTATTCTGCCACAACATCAACATGAAGAAAATTGAGAAGTACTTTATATGATAAACAGTAAACTGATATATAAGATCTTAGGACAGCTCCTCTTCATCGAGGCATTCCTGCTCTTCATCAGTCTGCTGGTAGCTCTCTACTATCAGCAGGACGACATCTTTGCCTTCATCGTGGCTACACTTACCACCATCGGAGGCGGACTGATATTGAAATGGAGAGGTCATGGAGCCGACAATACAATGTCGCGCCGTGATGCTTACCTCGTGGTTTCGCTCTCCTGGATTGTCTTCAGTCTCTTCGGCACGCTACCCTTCATGATTAGCGGTTACATCCACAGTTTTACGGATGCCTACTTCGAGACGATGTCGGGATTTACCACCACGGGAGCCACCATCCTCGACGATGTGGAATGTTTCCCCCACGGACTGCTCTTCTGGCGGTCGCTCACCCAGTGGATAGGCGGATTAGGAATCGTGTTCTTCACCATCGCCCTGCTGCCTTCGCTTGTCGGAGGACAGACCAAGGTGTTTGCGGCAGAGGCCACGGGACCCATCAAGTCTAAGTTGCATCCCCGTCTCTCCACCTCTGCCAAATGGATCTGGAGTGTCTACCTGGTGCTCACCATCGCCTGCATCCTCTCCTATTATATAGCGGGAATGAATCTCTTCGACAGTTTTAACTACGCGATGACCACCACGGCTACGGGAGGTTTCTCTACTCACAACAGCAGTACTGAGTTCTTCCATTCGCCGGCATTAGAATACATCTGTGCTTTCTTCTGTTTCCTTTCGGGCGTGAATTTCACGCTGCTCTATGCAGCAGTCATCAAGTTCAAGATCAAGGATCTGTTCAAGAATTCAGAATTCAAGTTCTATACCCTACTTGTCATGGCATTCACCGCCTTCATCATGATAGAACTGGTTACGCTGCGCAATTACGACCTGGAGCATGCCTTCCGCAGCGCCGTATTCCAGGTGGTTTCGTTTATCACCACCACAGGTCTCTTCAATGATGATGCCGCCCTCTGGCCTCATGTCACCTGGGTTATCCTGGCTACATGTATGTTCTTCGGAGCGTGCTCGGGCAGTACAAGCGGTGGACTGAAATGTATCCGTGGCGTGATGCTCGTGAGAATGGTGAAGAATGAGTTCCGCCAGATTCTGCATCCGAATGCCGTGCTGCCGCTGAAGATAGACGGTGTCAACGTGCCAATGCAGAAGCGTGTCACCCTGCTCGCCTTCCTCACCACCTATCTCATCATCTGTCTGGTCATCTCCTTCACGATGATTGCGATGGGCATCGACAATACCAATGCCATCACCATCACGCTGAGTTGCGTGGGTAATGTAGGACCTACCTTAGGTACGGAAATCGGACCTACCATGTCGTGGAGCGAACTGCCCGACCTGGCTAAATGGTTCTGCTCGCTGATGATGCTGATTGGTCGTCTTGAGATTTTCAGTGTGCTGGTAATCTTTACTCCGGCGTTCTGGAAGGAGAACTAAGATACGGAATGAGTTGTCGGATAAATCATATCAGATGACAGCATATCAGATATTTGAATTCTGGTATTTGAAAGGAAAAAAAGCGCTTACTAAACTAAGTAGTTTTCTAAAGAAATGCGTTATATATATAATAAGGTATAAAGTCGGAAAGGCATTTCCCCATCAGAGCGGATATCCTGACACGACGGATTGCCTTGGGAGAATTCAGTGCACATGCACATTTTTATCAACTAAATAAAATTTCATACAACATGAAACCATTAAAATTTCAACCACTATTAAAATCCACCATCTGGGGTGGCAGTAAGATTATCGCTTTCAAACATCTCGACGTAAAGCAGGAGAAGGTGGGCGAAAGCTGGGAAATCTCTGGAGTACCAGGCAATGAAAGCATCGTAGCTGATGGCGAGATGCAGGGCAAAAGCCTCAATGAGGTAGTGAAAGAACTCAAGGGAAGTTTCCTTGGGGAGGAGAACTACAAGCGTTTCGGCAATGAGTTTCCATTGCTCATCAAGTTTATTGACGCCAACAGCGACCTCTCTATCCAGGTGCATCCTAATGATGAGATTGCCCACAAACAGGGCAAGGAGCGTGGAAAGACCGAGATGTGGTATGCATTGCCAAGCGAACCGGACGCAAAACTCTATAATGGCTTGAAGATGCAGATTACACCGGAGCAGTACAAGGAGATGGTGGAGAATGATACCATCACGGATGCACTGGCTCAGTATGACGTGAAGGAAGGCGACTGCTTCTTTATTCCTGCAGGCAGAATTCATGCCATCGGCACTGGTTGTTTCGTGGCTGAAATCCAGCAGACCAGCGATGTGACCTACCGCATCTACGACTACAAGCGCAAGGATAAGGATGGCAACTATCGCCAGCTCCACACCAAGGAGGCTGCCGAGTGCATCGACTATAACGTGCAGGCTGACTATCGCCAGCATTACACTCCTGCCAAAAATCAGGGTGTTAGCATGGTGCAGTGCCCTTACTTCACCACCGCCGTCTATGATCTCGATGAGCCTATGACGCTCGACTATTCCGAACTGGACAGTTTCGTGATTCTGATTGGCTTGAAGGGCAAGGCAAAGATAACCGACAACGAGGGTAATGAGATTACGCTCCAGGGCGGCGAGAGCATCGTAGTGCCTGCCAGCACCCAGACATTGAAGGTAGAAGGAACACTGAAGTTCCTGGAAACTTATGTATAGTTTAAAGGTAAAAAAGTAAAGGGTAAAAAAGTAAAAAAGTAAAAAGAAAGCAGGCAGATGACATCCCGCCAGGCTCTTTTTACCTTTTTACTTTTTTACCTTTTTACCTTTAAAAATTCTTTTTACCTTTTCAAATACTCCTCAATATCCGCCTGAATCTTCTGGAATTCTGGAGAGAACTGGTAGAAGGTGTTCTTCTTCATCATCATCTTCACCTTGCCCAAGCTGTTCTCATAGCAAGCCATTTCGGTGCGAGCCTGCTCGGAATGGATGGCACGGTCACGGATTTCATTCTCGCGGTCATTGCGCAGGGCATCACATACACTCTGCACGATAGGACTCACCACCAGGTCGAAGAGATGATGACCCTGTATATATAAATAGGTATTGGTCTCAGTTACCCCAAGGTTGCGAAGATAAGTTTCCATCTCGGGAAGATAGACCTTGTGCTTCGGGAAATGACGCTCCAGTTGGAAGAGCTTTGCCTTCACCTTCTTGGCGAGATAGTCTATCGCCCATTGAGGATCTCGGATTCGTACGGATGGCAGCACGATCACCTTGTCAAACTCAGCCATATCCAAATGCATCGACATCTTGCGAAAACGGATGTAGAAAAGCATGTGCCAAACGAAGAGGGGCCATATCGTACGGGAATAAGCTTCCAGGAAATGCTCGAAGTCGAAGATGCGATGGTCGTTAAGCGTCACCATCACGCAGGTTTCGTGCAGCCCCTTGGCATAGCACTGGTAGTTTTCAATGGCATAGGCATAGGTATGGAAGATGTATGGATTTTCGAGCATCATCTGCGAAGCCTCGGTTGTGCCCTGTCGGAGATAATCGTAGTCGGCATCCACGCAGGCTATCATATCCTTGCCCACTCCCTTGAGCATACTCGATACCGCAGCCTTCTTGCCACGGTCCAGATGCTGGTTGCGTGAAGGCAGCATGATGTCGAAATAGCGGGTTTCATCCTCAAACTTGCCAAGTACAGACCGCCAGAAGAATACGTCATCATAGCTCTCGACGTAAGCCACTATCTTACGTCTCGCCTTCTTCGAGGTCATCCTGTTGGCAGCCTCGAAGTATAGGGAATTGATATTATCGGTTAAACGTTTAGCCATAATAGTCGTGTTTTCAAGTTTAGAGCGAAAACTTTTCCTTCACTCATCTGAATCTGAAATCTCTGAAATCATCTGAAAGAGATTCACTTGATGGTGATATCATTCACTTCGGTGACTTTATCCGTCCATCCATCCATGACCACGGCAGGACTGTGGGTAGTCATGATGATCTGGATATTAGGGTTCAGTTGGAGCACCAGTCCGATGAGCTGCTTCTGCCATTCGAAGTGGAGACTGATTTCCGGTTCGTCCATGAAGAGCACGTAAGGCTGATTGTCCTCCACCAGCACGGTGAGGAGGATGGCGAGAATCTGCTTTTCACCAGCCGAGAGCTGGTAAGGCATGAGCTGTTCGCCTATCTGATCGAAGCGGATCTCGTTGGCTGTGCGCACGATGGTCTTGCCCGTATCCTTGAAGAGACTGTCCACTATATCCTGGAACATCCTCTTCGGTTCACTCAGTTTCTGTGCCTTGGCGGCTGCATCAGGATCACCACTCTGCAGCACGGCGATGATGCGATTGCCGATGTTCACCTGATAGTCGAGATACTTGCGCTGCAATTGGAACAGCTGCCAGTCAAGTTCAGTAACCAGCGTGAGGTCTATCTTGTTGATCATCTCGGCATTCATCAGCGGCCTATCCACCGAGCGAATCACATCGTAGCGTATCCACTTGGCTTCCTCAGGCTCCACCTTGAGATGCACCCCCTTGATCATGTGGCTCGGGAATTCCCCACCGGCAGCGAGGCCCTTCACCACCTTATTTAATATAGTACTCTTGCCCACGCCGTTTACACCACTCAGGATATTGACACGGCGGTCGAGGTTCCAAAGAATATGTTTGGTACCGCTCCAGAGAGATTCAATCTCTATCTGTTTGATATAATCAGCATATTTCTGCATAAGAATTATCTCCTATTCTAAAAAATATACCGCAAATATAGTAAAATTCCTCGAATTTTTGTACCTTTGCACCCGATTTTATTCAAAAATAGGAAGATTTAAATAGAAATAAGGAAAAAATGGATAACAAACGACCTCTTATCGCCCACCTGTGCCTCTTCTGTTCCGGCGCATTCTGGGGACTGATGGCTCCCGTAGGCAAGGATGCCATGCTTCACGGCATCGACGGCATCGACCTGGTGAGCTTCCGCGTATTGGGTGGCGCCATTCTCTTCTGGCTCACCTCGCTCTTCACCAAGAAAGAGCATGTTCCAGTAAAAGACATCTTCAAGTTTGTTGCTGCAGGCCTCTTCGCCCTCGTGTTCAACCAGTGTTCTTACACCATCGGTCTGAACATGACCTCGCCTAGCAATTCCAGCATCATGACCACCTCGATGCCTATCTTCGCCATGGTTCTCTCCTTCTTGATATTGAAGGAGCCTATCACCTGGAAGAAGGCGCTCGGTGTACTGATGGGATGTGCTGGTGCCGTCATCATCATCATGACAAGTGCTACGGCTGGCAATGCCAAGGTGGGAAACATCTGGGGCGACCTGCTCTGTATGTCGGCTCAGCTTTCCTTCGCCCTCTACCTGTCGCTTTTCAAGAACCTGCTGTCCAAGTATTCGCTCTTCACCATCAACAAGTGGATGTTCCTCTGGGCAACGGTCCTGATATGGCCTTTCACCATCAGTCACGTGATGAGCATCGACTTTGCCCATGTTCCGATGAGCACCTGGTGGGAAACGGGCTACGTGGTTCTCTTCGGCACGTATCTGGGCTACATCTGCATGATGATTGGTCAGAAGACGTTGCGCCCTACCGTGGTGAGTGTATATAATTATGTGCAGCCGCTGGTATCGGTTACCGTGAGTGTTATCGTGGGTCTCGCCGTATTCAAAGGCATGCAGGCAATAGCCGCCGCCCTCATCTTCTCCGGTGTATGGCTCGTGGTAAAGAGCAAATCAAAAAATGATATCGACAAGCACGACCACAGTCTGGCTTACGAGAAAAGACATGCTTAAAAGATATAATGTCGATTGATAAAACAGAAACTGTCCCCATCTGAAATAACAGATGAGGACAGTTTTTGTTTTATAAGAAAAGATATCAGCAACCGAAATAAACCATCAATCCGCCCAATACGATATACAGCAGGGCGTATGGGATGGCCGAGCGGAGAATCTCTCCATCCTTTCCCTCCATATCGCAGGCTGCAGTAGCGATGGCAATGCTCTGCGGACTGATCATCTTGCCACCCGTGGCTCCTGTAGTATTGGCAGCAACCAGCCAGTTCTCCTGACCACCCTCCATACCAAAGAATGAGCTCTGTCCCGTCATGCCCAACTGGTTGGCTACATGAGCCTGGAGCTTGGCAAAGAGGATATTCGAAGAGGTATCAGAACCCGTAACGAAGGTTCCGATGGCACCAATCATCGGCGCTACCAAAGGATAGAAGTCGCCCGTTACAGCCACCAGACCTGAGGCGATGGAAGTAATCATTCCCGAATAGTTCATCACACTTGCCAGGGCTATCAGCGAACAGATGGTCACCACCGTCTTACGCAGATTCACCGTGGTACGGGCAAGAATCACCATCAATCTCTTGAGACTCAATCCCTGTATCAGTCCACCAATCGTAGCACCCAGGAAGAGCATCAGGCCCGCATTGGAAATCCAGCCAAACTTAAAGGTGCTATCGAGCACAGGCAGATGAACTGCACTTACCAGATGACTCTTGAGGAAAGCATTGACCGGAGGACAGAGTGCTCCGGAAACCAGGATGAATATCAATATAAAGAGGTAAACGCTCCAAGCCTTCAGACTCTCGGCGAAAGTAAAGGTTTCCTTATCCTGCACCTTGCTCTTTCTGGCAAACACCTTGGCGTATG
>ERZ791632.103-NODE-103-length-32359-cov-40.2039_pt1 | contig 32359 bp, 43 predicted proteins | sample MGYA00510263_ERZ791632 | MGnify/ENA primary metagenome ERZ791632 (study PRJEB30046, sample SAMN00715181) | human gut metagenome | study: EMG produced TPA metagenomics assembly of the A metagenome-wide association study of gut microbiota in type 2... | reverse complement strand
ACTTGCCGATGCATTATGTCATTAAAGAAATAGATGGGAAGCGGAAACTCGTTCACGAGCCTCTGCTTCCCAATACAATTTTTGCCTATATGACTCGTGAGAAAACATACGAGTTTGTAAAAGAGCCTGCTATTACTGCCAAATGGCTTAAATATTACACAGACAAGACCAAGCCATTAGAAAAGAAGACAGGAAAACATCCTCCTATCACAATTTCTGATAACGAAATGGCGAACTTCATCAAACTTACGAGTGTAAATAGTGAGCATATCATGGTGCTACCACCAGAGCGTTGCCATTTTAAGAAAGATGAATTGGTGAAGATTATAGATGGTCCTTTCGCTGGAGTTAAAGGAAAAGTAGGCAGAGCCTCTGGTCAGCAACGTGTATTCGTTCAATTACAAGGTTTTGATACCCTTGTGGCAACTGCTTATATCCCAAATGATTTTATACAAAAGTTGTCTGCGGACGAAATTTCTGATAGAAAATGAAAGAGCATTGGCGAATTGTCTCCTCTTTGTTATAAACGAATAAGAAATAAAGCATGGAAACATCATATATAATAGCACCATTATTGGGAGGTGTGATTGGTTACATCACCAATGACATCGCTATACGAATGCTGTTCCGCCCTCATACGGCAAAGTATATATTGGGCGTTCACATTCCTTTTACTCCTGGAATAATTCCTAAGGAGAAAGGACGAATCGCCGAAGCTATCGGGGACGTTATCAGTGAGAATTTGATGAACAAAGAGGTACTGGAAAAGTATCTTTTGTCGGAAGATATGCTTGGAAAGGTTCGCTCTGCGGTTAAGGAGTTTATCTCCACACAGCAGAGAAACGACGAGACGGTAGTTCAATTCTTAGGACATTACTTGTCAAAAGAAGAAATTGATACCTTTGCACAGAACATCAACCAAAGCATCACAAAGCAGACTTATGAAAAGTTGGCTGACAGTTCTGTTGGAGAAAAGGTTGCCCACATCGCCATTGACCATGTGGCACAAAAGCTAACCATTGATGGAGCGCAAGAGTTGCTTTCTGGTATCGGCGGTGCATTGGGTGGTTTAGGTGGCATGGCAGCAGGACTGTTTGGCGGTAACATCGTTGCCAAGTTCTTAGGTATGCTTCGTGAACCTGCCGAGCATTTCCTTGCCAAAAACATCAATACGGTGCTTCGAGACAATGGTGAGGAGATAGTGTCAAATATGATTGGTGGCGAAGTTGACAACTTCTTGAACAAGCCTGTAAGCAAGTTGCTTGAAGGACACGAAGAGCAGTTGGCTCAAGCAGTCAATACTATAGAGTCCATTTATCGTAGCATCATAACCGAACATCTACCAAAGATCCTTCAATCTGTTGACATCAGCAAGATTGTTCGGGAACGTATCAACGAAATGGACGTAAACGAGACCGAAAAACTCATCTTTCAAGTCATGGACAAAGAACTCAAAGCCATTGTATGGTTGGGTGCTTTGCTGGGATTGGTGATGGGTAGTATAAACTTAATATTGTGATATTTATGGAGTTGAATACTAATGGAGAATCATTCATAAAAAGGTTTGAAGGCAAAGATAGCGATTGGAAAGAATATTTAGCTCTTACGCCCGAAATGCAAAGTGAATATCAAAAAGTATATACAGAACATCCAGAATACACACATCACCAACTTATGGCAAGAATTGTTATAGGTAGAAGTGTTACTATGCGCGGTGTAGGTTTTGATATCGCTAATTCCGTTAGGTTAAGCGATAAACAAAAAAAAGAATTGATAAAAGCATGTGAAGACTATTACTATAGGGACAGAGATTTCAACAATTATGAAAAGACTTTGTTGTATCAAGTAAGAGATGAATATCATATACTGAATTCTGGACTCTATAAATTAGCAGAGCATAATTTCTTAGACTCATTGAAAAGTTTCTTTAATCTATAAACAACATTATAAACTTCTAATTATTATTTTATGCAAGACAATACTAATTTATTATTGGTTGGTGGCTTAATAATTGCAGCTGGAGTTGTTATTATTGCCAAGTTTCTTTCTAACAAGAAAAAGGATGATGAACCAATAAAACCTGCCACACCAAAAGTCAAGCAACAAGAAATCCATGGTAATTCAAGTAAAGTAGTAGCAACAACTCCTACTCCTCAAATCATGAAGGAGAACTTTGATAAAATTACATCAGCCAAAGATGCTTTTATTAAGAACATTTCAAACTTTGCTCCTTTGTTACCAACACTTCGTGCTAATATGAATGCACAAGATTGGAAAGAAGCTATCGTGGCTACCCAAAATATGCCCCTCCTTCAGCTTTGGAAGCAACTACAGAACAAAAGTGAAGCATGGGAAACTGTATTACAGACGTGGGGCATAAAATGTGAAGACTGCTCTTCTTTCACTGCAATACAGGCATATAAGGACATGTATCGCTTGGAAGATGGAAGTGATGTTGTTATAGGTAATAAATATCATGTGAAGCAACCTTGTTGGGTACTTACAACTTATAATGTTAACGACAAGGCGGTGAAGCATATTGTTAGCGTTGGTATAGTAACAAAAATATAGTCATGAAAAAATTACGAACATACAACGTTTGTTTCTTGGGGCGAACCGGCAATGGCAAAACTAGCTTGATTAACGCCCTATATGGAACAAAATTTTCAACAGATCCATTGGTATCTTGCACAAAGGAAATGTACACAGTTACAGTTATGGATAGTCACCCTAAGCGCAAGGAATCCACAACTGTTCTTGACACCCCTGGCATTGGAGAATTTTCAACAGACTCTAAATACCAGAGATATTATGAGCATGCTGTTAGTGTAGCTGACTGTATTGTAATAGTTACAACTTTTGACAGAACAGACGCACCAGTACAAAGGCTCCTAATGAAGTTGAAGCCTTTTCTCAATAAAAAGAAAAATGTAAAAATGATTTTTGCATTAAACCACATTGATTCTCGCATCATAGCAGGTGCAGATAATACTTATATCCCCTGGAATGAGCAGGCAAATACTCCATCAGATAAATGTTTTGAGAACATTAAAATCAGAGAGAACATAATTCGTGAAAGATTTGATGGAAGATTTTTGCCTTTTGAAATCGTTCCAGTATGCGCTATGCGAGGGTATGGTATTGAAGCCTTAAAATCAAAGATAAACCTATAAAAAATAGACTTCATAAATAAGCATTTAGGTAATGGAGGAAAATAAAAGGGACTTCATAATTACGCCTATAATAGATACGCCTTGCAGACCATTGTTTTGCAATAATGTCTCATTTGATGAATGGATTTTAGAAAATCTACACAAAAGAAATAAAGACAATCCTTTTAGGGTGGTTCTTCTTGGTCAGCCAGGCGTAGGTAAATCTACAACAGTTGAGGCAGTTTTTAGTCTAAACAATTATGTTTCTGCTATTGTAGAAGGAACCACGGATATTGTAGAGAAAGTTTTTCCTATGCGTGACGGTTTCAGTCTATCTATATATGACATGCCTATATTGAATAATGATGTTGAAAAGAATCTTGAGTATGAGAAAATGTGCAAAAAGATTCTTCCTAAATGTGATGTTATTGTATATGTCATAGATGCACATTCCAAAAATTTGGATGAAGATTGTAGAATATTGAAAGAATTTGTTCTTCCAATATGCAATACCAATAGTTTGCGTGACAACCTCATTCTTGCCTTCAACAAAATAGACACTATAGGAGAAACCAAGAATCCTAATGATCCAGAACTCAGATGGAATGTTGTTAAAAATTGCCCAACTGAAAAGTTGAAAAATACAATTAAGATAAAATTATACTATTTTGTAGAAAAGTTAATTGATGAACAGCTTGTTGGTTATAAAGAGTCTATTAAAGCGGAGCAGATTGCTTTTTATTCTGCTGTTTATAACTACAATATAGTCGACTTATTGCGAGCTATCACCAAGATCCGAGTTTTGAAATAATTGGTAAATGGAGAGGCAAATGTTTGGAGAAGTAAAACATATTAATAATAAATAAAACAAATGGAATCAAAGAACAAAGAAAAATTCATGATTGAAAAACTTCTGCATGCCATACTTGGCGGCAAAGTTTCATCAGATGAATGGGGTAAAATCACAAGTGCCCTAGACAAAGAAATCAAAGAAAGACCATTCAGAGTTGCTGTTATTGGTCAATCTGGTGTAGGCAAATCTACAACACTGAATGCGGTTTTTGGTCTAAACAATTATGTCTCTGATGTTGCTGAAGGAACAACGGAGATTGTAGAGAAGGTTTTTCCAATGCGTGATGGTTTCAATCTTTCCATATATGATATGCCTGGATTGAATAATGACGTTGACAAAGACCTTGAGTATGAGGAAATGTACAAAAAGATTCTTCCTGGATGCGATGTCATCGTTTATATCATAAACGCACATTCAAGAGATTTGGGAGAAGACTGTAGAATTTTGAAAGAGATTGTTCTTCCAATATGCAATACCAACAGTTTGCGTGACAACCTCATTCTTGCCTTCAACAAAATAGACACCATTGGAGAAACTGAAAATCCGAATGATCCAGAACTAAGATGGGACATCATCAACAACTGTCCTACAGAAAAGTTGAAGAAAGCTATAAAAGTCAAACTAAATAATTTAGTTGAAAAATTGATTGATGAGCAGATTGTTGGTTGTGCAGATTCTATCCAGCCAGAACAAGTTGTCTTTTACTCTGCTGTATTCAACTATAATTTAGGCGATTTTTTGAAAGCTATTACAAAAGCGGGCAAAAGAGGTTGGATTTGGACTTCCACAGTAGGTCTTGAAAGAATTGGCAAATGGAGTGACAAACGTTTAGGTTAATAATAATTCTTATGACATACGAAGAAAGACAAGATTATGATAAGCTTTCGGCAAATGGGAAAAAAGCCTACGATAGAGATGTAGAAGATCATCCAAATCGTTCTCACAGTCAACATTTGGCTAAGGCAAAGCTATCTGACGTAATAGATGTCAATATAGACAAGGGTAAGAATGTTGACGAAACTTCTGTACTTGAAGACATCTTAACAGAGGCAAAGGAGTGGTTGGAAGAAATCGGAGGAATAAGTCTAGCTGTTTTATCTGCATTAGATGATGCTATTTCCGAATTAGGAAGAGCCATCGGGAATGGTATCCGATGGATAGGTAATAAACTTGGAGACTTGTTTGATTGGATTTTTAGTTAACCATAATAAATAAGCAAAAAAATGGATAATCCTATATACAATAGAATCAAATCGGAACATCCTGATTGGTCTGAAGAACAGATTTGGACAGCTGTTAGCTTATACATGCAATCTGATGTTGTGATAGAACAGGCTGGAGCTGATATTGATCCAAATGATCCAGACCTTGTAGAGCAAATTATCAAGGGTGCTGAGGCTTGGTTGGAGGAAGTTCTCCCTTTAGTTTTCGCAAAGGTAGAACAGCTTTTCAGAAATTTGTTAAATCATATCGGAGATTGGATACGCAAAGGCTTAGATTACGTCATGCGTTTTATAGCAGAGTTTGGATTACCAATTTAACGATGTTTCCAGAAGTGAATAAATTCATTATCATAAACAACAAATAAATTAAAAAAATGAATAACCCTAAGTACGATTATTACAAAGCAAAACATCCAGAATGGAGTGATGAGCAAATTTGGACTGCAGTTAGTTTGGATATGGAGTCCGACAAAGTCATTGACGAAAAGGGGGCAGATGTAGACCCTAACGATCCGGACATGATCAAAGAAGTACTGGATGGTGCACGTAGATGGTTAAGCGAAGTTTTACCTGATGTATTTGCTAAAGTTGCAAAATTCTTTGATACACTTTTAACTACTATTGGAGAATGGGTGCAGAAAGGATTAACATATGTAGTTGAAGCTATCGCATATTTGCTCAATAGAAAATAAATACATCATCAAAACGGGAATAAATAGTGCCGAACTTCCTTTTTATCTATAAGGTAAACGTTCGGCATTTATTTTAGTCTTGACATTTTCAAAGACGAGAAGTTATAAATGTTTAGCTTTTTATGACCCAAGAATCGCTTAATCAATTATGGTCTTTCGCCAATGCCAATGATGCTATGGCTATGGCATATATCGGTGTCATCGTATATGAAGGACGAGGTGTGAAGCAAGATACACAGCAAGGATTGGCTTGGTTGCGTAAAGCAGCCAATGCCAATGTGCTGTATGCCAAAGACCTTTTGCAGTATATAATTCATGTGACAGGTGACAATACGAATATTTCCCGAAATTTTCTTTTGTCAACAAACGCAGTTCAACAGTTAGAACTTTGCATTAAACAGAACAGTACATATGCTATGGTCTTTCTGGCCGAGATTCAATATATAGGTGCTGCATTTGTTCAAGATAAAGCAAAGGCAATGGAATATCTCACAAGGGCAAGCAAATTAGGATGTATATTGGCGAAGGAAATCTTGACCGATTATCAGTCAAGGCAGTCTTCGCCTTGTAATAATCCATCAAGCCCTTTTGATGTATTTAGAAGACCAAACAGGGACTTTTTTTTGTCAAGAGGGCAAAACGAAAGAAGCAATGGCAAAGAGCAAACTGCCCCACAAAGTAAGAAAGAAGACCACATGAAAGAACTGAATGAAATGATAGGTCTTTCACGGGTAAAAGAAGAAGTTGCATCTTTGCGCAATTTCGTTCTTGTGCAAGAACAGCGCAAACGTCAGGGTTTAAAGTCTAACAATGTGTCGTACCATTGTGTCTTCTCTGGTAATCCTGGTACAGGAAAAACAACAGTTGCAAGAATCGTGGCTGGTATTTATAAGGACTTGGGCATCTTGAAGAAAGGGCATCTTGTGGAAGTGCAACGTTCTGACCTTGTAGCAGAGTATGTCGGACAGACGGCGACAAAGACGAATGCTAAAATTGACGAAGCTTTAGATGGAGTTCTGTTCATAGATGAAGCATATACTTTAGCAGAAGGTGGACAAGGGGATTTTGGACAAGAAGCAATCAATACTCTTCTAAAAAGAATGGAAGATGATAGAAACAGGCTTGTTGTGATACTTGCAGGTTATAGCAAAGAGATACAGCATTTCATTGATTCCAACCCTGGTCTACAATCACGTTTCAACAGGTATATCCATTTTGACGATTACAGCTACGAAGAACTATTGCGGATTTTTATCTTCAATCTGAGCAAAAATGATTTTAAGATAACGAGGGATGCCTTTAACGCTGTAGGAAGTATAATCAGAGAACAAATTGCCAACAAAGATTCAAAGTTCGGAAATGCACGTTACATACGTAATATGTTTGAGACTGTCATTATGAAGCAGGCAAATCGGTTGGCTTCTTGCAAGAAAAATCCTTCTAAAGAAGAATTGATGTTAATTACAATAGAAGATATTGCACTATGAGTTTCAAAGGTACTTTTTCACGATATACATCCAAACGATTGCATGGTTGCGTATTGATTAGTTTTTCGCTTAAATGTACGAACCTAATGTTTGGTGAGACAATAGATGTAGGCATATTCCCTTCTGATGGCTCTCAGCCATGGTATTATCGTAGTTTGAAATTTAAGGCAGGACAAACTTACATTTTTAACTTTGATAGCATAGATTGGAATTGGTATCAAGGAGATTATGTTGCAATCTTAGGAGCAGGTAACAAAATTATTCAAAAATGGGTGTTACAGCTAAAGGAATACGGTCCCGGCGAATGCCCTGATTGTCACGGTACTCATAAGTGCCGTCATTGTCGAGGTACAGGATTCGTTAATCCCGCAGGAACAAGAGATTTATGGGAACAGGTAATTTGCCCAAAATGTGGCGGCACAGGCATCTGCCAAACTTGTGATGTTCCCAAAAGGTCTCCTCGCTTTGGTGGTCCTCCTACAGGTTTGCATCCATTTTAAATCGATAAGAATATGAGTTTCAAAGGACAATTCAATTGGATTCAGAGTATGCGTCAAGGTGGGCGTAAAGCAATATCTTTCACTTTGACTTGTACGAACCTTTTTAAGAGTGAGACTTTTGATGCGGCTATCATTGACGGAACTGGACAACAGCAACCGATGTTGTTCTCTCAATTGTCATTAGGCGCAAAAAAGTCTTTTCGTTTTGATATGGACACAGTTGGTTGGGATTGGTGTCAAGGTGATACTTTTGCCGTCTTGGATAAAAATGGTCAAATTGGCAAAGATAATAAATGGACTCTGAATCTTCATGTGCCAGCTCCTGGTGAGTGTCATGACTGTCATGGTACACACAAGTGTAAATACTGCAATGGTACAGGTATTGCCACAAACAACTATACTCATGAAATATCTTCATGCGATGTTTGTCATGGTACAGGTATATGCCAAAATTGTTATGTACCATTCAGAAATGTAGTTAATCCAATTGCGACATTTCAGCCGAATTCAAACATAGAATATGGATATAATAGTACATCCGCTGATTCTTCTAATCAAGAGGCTGCTAAGCAAAGAAAAATCGCAGCCTTACGACAGAGAATACAAGAGTTGCAAGCAAAAGTTGAAAGAGCTGATTGGGATGAGAGAATGATGAAACTTAGGGGGACTGATTTGTCATCCAGAACGGTTTATATGTCGCAAGTAAACCTTAAATATCAGTACGAAAGACAATTGAGCGAGTTACAATATAAACTTCAGCAATTGGAGAATCTATAAACTTAAGAATTGACAATTTGCTATAGAGATATAAAACGGAGTTTTTAACTTATAAATACTAATTATGTTTGATGATTTTGACATTGACATTTTAGGTTTCTTGCAAAAGAAATTAGCTAAGAAAGCATTTAAAGAAGGGAAAGAATTAGCTGACATATACGCTACGGAAGCTAATAACAACAAACTGAAAAGGGCTCTTGAAGAGAAATACCATAACGCTTCGTCAGATGCGGAAAAAAGAGTCTATAAGAAAATGCTGCAAGAATTGTAAGTCCAAACTACTCACAAAAAAGTAATGTTATGTGGTCGCAAATAGTGTTTAGAATATTTTCAATAATTCTATTGGCTTGTTCTTTTGAGTATGTCCTTTTTACTCAACAGATTCCTTGGAACTGGATAGACTGGATATTAGTGTTTGTAGTACCAATCATTATTGTAGTTAGTATTTGTGGAGAACTTAACTACACTAATGATAAATATACACGAACACACAATATATATGATTATGATAGAATTTTCAGAAAAGGTTACTGGATTTATAGGCTAATTAATGCAATCATATGTATATGCTTATTTTGGAAACTACATAACGAAAGTATCATATTACCAATATCACAAGTTTTTCAAGATAGAGCATTAGTCGTTATAGGCTTATTTGCAATACTAAATTTTTATTATTGGTTGCTTGGTTTGCTCTCTGTTTTTTGTTCTTTATATGTATGGAGTAATTGCAATCTTAGTGGTTGGTTGCAATATATTACAAGTATAGGAATCATCGCATTAGGAATTATTATGATGTTTATAGTCGCAAATAGAATTAATAAATTCCGATGGGAACAGGTTCATGCTAGACAGAAAATAAGAGAACTTGAAAGGAAGAAAGAGGAACTTGAAAAAGAAAATGAATTTATGATAAGAGAGCTTTTAGAAAAACATAAAAGTGAACAAAAATGGTGGAAATTTTGGAATTGATAGATGTTAATTATACTTCAAGAATTATAATTAACATCAGAGTATAAAACCGATATAACTATTATGTAAGTAAGTTATGATAAAAACTATAAAGGATGCCGTTGAGAGATACGGAGAAGATATTTACGACATTGTCAATAACTCACCTTCAAGGAGTAATGCGTATTTTCGTGGATTGGAACTTGGAGGTCCTGTTTTAGCAATACTCTGTGCTGTTTGGTGGGACAACAATAATGGAAATAATGATGGAATACCACCAACATCGGGAATGTTACTCCAATAACCTTTAAAAAAAGATATACAATGGATAAAAATAATGGTATAATAATCACGTTATCCATTATCTTTGGCGGATTGTTTGCTTGGATTATGGGTTATACCGAATGGTGGCAATGGCTTTTGAGTATAATTGTTATTGGTGTCATTGTATATCTTATCGTTGGCATTTTTATGTTTATAATCACAATAGTCACGCTATTGATGCTATACAAATATTGGCAAAACAACAAGAAAGCCATAAAGTTCAAACTTTATGTTTTATGGGAAAAATTGTGGAGACCTTTTTCTTCAATAGAAGAAGTACAAGATTATGTGCGTTCAACATATAATCTTGAGTAATATTGTATTATCCCCCGACCTAACCTATTAAAACAATCATTCTATTAAGCACAAATTATATATTAAGTATAAATAATAATTTTATCGACTATTATGGATAAAAGAGATATTTATTGGTGTCTTTCCTCCGAAGGATTATATTCTATGGCTACATCACATTCAGGGATGGTGTTTTCTCAAATCGAAAATCGTCTATCCAAATATATAGTTGGGAAATTGGTAAAATTGGCAAAAAAACGTGAATGTGAAGAGTGTATAGAGTACATTAAAAACAATGAACAAAATCCAAATCAATTACAAATTGCCATTTTTGACTTGCTTATGCGCGAATATGTTTGGCATATGGGAGAGGCTGTATATAAAAATAAAAATGACTTAAAGCAGAGTTTTAGATGGTTCGGTGCTGCTCTACCTGTACTGTTTGGTAGCGTAAATGAGAAAAGACTTGATAATTACATAAAAGAGATGGGAAAATTCTTTATCAACGTTTATAAGGAATTAAACAATTTCTCTTATATTATACTTACCAACCTTTTGGAGCCTTATAATATTATAAATGAAATAGAGTACCAAAAACTATGTACGCTTTTTATAAAAGACAATCATGTCCAATTTGAAAACATGAAAGCACCTTTAGGACATAAGTACGAAGGAGAAAAGTTGATAGATATTATATTGGGAAAAAGCAGAGAAGAAACGGCAGCATATTATAGTTCACATTACAATGGTTACAATTCCTTATCATCAGGGTTTAAGGGAGATTATCCCAATTATTTCTTTAATACAATACCCGATGAAATTATAGGTGAGGAAGACATATATTTATATTGAGTACTCAATTCAAATATATAGCTATTTTTATAGCAATTTTGTCTCAAAAGCAGAATCTTCATAAGTACCATAGATAGGCACCGTAACCAACATAGATAGAAAATTATCTCAGTCACTTAGCTCCCCTAACCAAGTTACTTACGTTTCCCCAATAGAGAAAAGACAATGACAGAATACGACCATCAGCAGTGGATGAAATACATGCGCCGCCATGAGGCAAATGTATTCAATGCCATCTTCTATGACAAGGAAGAAGTCACGGAAGATGACATTCAGCGTATCATTGCCGATGTGGCAAAGTTCTTCGACTTACCTACACCCGAAATAAACGGCAAATGTGAATCATTTGCAGAAGTGCTGATGGGCGACAAAGCTGGAGAATGTGAGTTGTCATACAACTTGGAAATGTTGAAGAAAGTAGGCATTAACAACAAGGATGCTTTTACACTGTGCTTCGTGCATGAGATGGCGCACCAGACACTATATAGACATCAGTTTATGCTGTTTTGTAGTGAGAGGTGGATGCAGGAATTAGCAGCAGACCTTACGGCAGGACTTTATGCAGAACGACATCATTTGGTAACAGGAAAGTTCAAATACGCTCTATCTACACAAAAATACAGCATCACACATCCTGATGGACGTTTGAGAAAAGAGATAGTTGAATGTGGACGACATTATTTGGAGCAACAGTTTGTGGATGGTGAAAAGATGATGAGTTTGGTGTTACAGATGATGCCGTCTTTCGTCTTTACTCACAAGAATGAACTTAAAAAAGACTGGTATCAACTGCTTGATGATTTGGAGGCTCCGCCACAAGCTCCTATACATTATAACATAGAGGATTTGCCAGACAGCAATCTGATAAAGCAAGCCGTCTTGAAATATAAACAATCAAAAGCACAATAATATGAAGTTGATAGATAAAGCCCCGATAGACAAACCATGCATTGGTGAGTTGATAGAAGAGAAATGTGCCGTTGGTCAGTTTGCTGATAACTGTATCTATCTGATAGCGGATTCCCAAACAGACATGGGTAAGAATGCTGTGGACATCATGGAGCAGTACAAGCAACGGATGGATAATGATGACTACTACAATACATACGAGTTGGAGATTATTCAGAATGTAGAATTGAAGAACCACCCAAAGATAAAAGAACGTGTGGAGCAATATGGTGACAATCTCCTGATACAGTTATCCTCATGCAACGAAGAAGGAAAGAAACGCTTCATCGTTGCCAAAACTGATGCTGAAAGATTGTTCTGCAACATTGGTCTCGTAATTTATGCTGCGGAAAGAATCGCTAAGTTTGAGATGGTGGCATTGTTACGCTCATTCGTAGAGGACAATACGGATGAATTTGTAGAATTGGCGAAGAATGCCATCAATGACAAACGTTTTCAATCCAACTATTTTGCAGGACTGGCGGAGCAATCGATGCACCCGTCATTTGGCATGGCTGCTTCCACAGCTTCCATCAAAGAACGATTGGAAATAAAAGGCGTCATCACACATAAGCAAAGATTGGAAATGTACGACCACCTTTTGGATAATCTCAAAAGGTACCATAAGACCCATGACCCGAAGATTGAAGCTGAACTTGATTTCATATTCAGCATCATAGACCCTGTGACAATGCGAATGTTCTTTTTGAAACAATCGCCCAAATTGCAAGAGAAAATGAATGATTTTGTCAACCCGAAACGATTGGCAGAAGCGTCCACGATGGATTTGGAGATTTGCAAAGCAAAAAATGTAGGGGTAAAACGAAAGAACGATGGTCATTATCGCCTCTATCTTAGCAGAGACGATGAAAGACTGATGGTTCATTTCAGCCGTAGTGCAGGTTTTGTGCTTTACCTCATCTATCTCATAGACCGTAAGAAGAATGGCGAGAAAGTAGATACGCTGAACATTGTGCAGTACAAGCAACTCTTTGGCAAATTGTATGAAATGGTATATGGCTATAATGGCGAGACGGTATTTACAGATATGGTGAAGAACTATAATGCCGAAGGTGAAATGCGTCAAAAGGGATTATATACCGTACTGAAAAGCATTCGGGAGGATGTAGGTAACACCTGTGAAAGGATGCAAGAGCCAGCAGAGCCATTCCTACTACAAGACACAACTGCACATCTTGCAGTGTTGCCAGAACACATCATTTTGCCAGATGAGATAATGGCATTAGTTTAGTGTTAAAATTATTAAGATACAACTTCTAACATATTGATTATCAAAGATAAAACAATACATATACTGTTCACATAACAAAGAACGGCTTACCTATCAAAATTCCCCGACCTTTGCATTGGAATTTCCGATGTAAAGGTCGGTTTTTCGTATGTACAAACTAAAGAATTTTGACAGGTATGAAGACAAACGTTTTTACAACAAAAGAGACTATCTTCGGACAAGTAGAGGTTGTGCGCTTGGAGATTGAAAGCAAGCAAAAGAAACTTTCTGCATGTGATGAAGAACTGGTGCAGAAGATATTGGATAAGGTTGTTGCTGACAACCGGGAGTTTGCCACGGAAAAGGAGCAGCTCCGCTATCTGAGTGCATTGACACGTGAGTTGGTATGGCAAGAAGCCAATACAGAGGAGTCCGACGAAATCATCAGTCGTTTGAAATCGAACGACCAGTTGTTTGCGCAGAAGTTCTTCTACGGAACGAATCCATATGGATGCAACATCAGCCGTTTCCGCTCAAAGATACTCTCAAACATCAAGCAGACCTACAAGGTGGATGTGCCTATCGAAGAGTTTGGGGATATACTCTATACTTTCCTTTGGAACAATGGCACATGGAGCGTACTTGACAAATACTCACGCAAGAGCAGTTTTTTCTGTTGGCTTGCAGAGGTCGCACAGCATGAGTTGATAAGATACCTTGAAGAAATGAAGATTATCAATGTCAACCGTGAGCGTACAGCAGGGAACACTCGTCTGCTTGGGATGTCTGTTGCTCCTGAAATGTGGGAATACATCATCACGGAAATGATGCCAAAGGGATTATATAAAGATGTGCTGTTTGCAACATTGGTAGAGCACAAGGATGAGAAAGTGTTGATGGAAAAGTTCGATGTCGATGCTGAAGAATTGCGCAAAATTCAGAAGAAAGCAGAGGCCGACTTGAAAGACCGTCTTATCCGTAGCGAAAGTTGCTATGAGGAATTGGTATTGCGTGACAAATCATCCCGCTGTATCGAAGTCTCAGAAGAATTTACCAAAGAATTTTTCCAATGGCAAGAATGGAAGAATGAGTCAAATCCTTTGGCTGATGTATTAGGCGTTGACTTGGACAAGAAAGAATTGCAAGAGAAGGTTATTGAATTTCTCTACACCATCCCAGAGAAATTGAAATGGACGGAAGAGGAACGTATTGTTTGGACGTTACGTTTCATTGAAGATACAGCACCTACGGAAGTGGCTGAACGTGTGGGAAGAAAACGTTCATGGGTGGACACAAAATATTCAAGATTGAACGTCCGCTTCAACAAGGCAATCAAAGAATGGTGGATTAAGAATGCAAAATAAAAAGGTGAAGTTTGGTGCTAACTATGATAGAGCACCAAACTTTTACACCTCTTTTATTACAAAAATCAGATATGATGGATAGAAATATTATTATATGCAATGGTACATCAGAATGTCTGTTGCATAACATTGAAGACTATACTAAGTTTATTAGTCAAGTGCTGCATGACGAGACATTCCTCATGGAGTTAAACAAGACCATGCCATTTGACAAGATGGTCAATGCCACAAAGAATATGGGGACTCATAATGGGGCGATTAAGAAAATGGGCATCTCCGTTATGAGAATGGACATAGAACCATCTTTGTATTCCCTTGCTATAACGCTTATGTTTAAGGGTAAAGATGGAATCATGCAGAACCATTCTATTTTCGTAAAGGCTTGCAAAACCATAGAGGAACTTCAGCGATTAGTAGCAGAAGAGAATTTCAAGAAAGAAATACTCTCTGTATGTGAAGAAAAAATTTTAGGGAAACAAATGGCTTTAGCAGATTAGGAATATGGTACAAACGATAACTAAAGAGTGGCAAATCACCAAAATGTACATCTACGAAGTGGTGTTGCGAGACGGAGTAATAAGTCTTGATTGGGATGATTTTGAAACATTTGCAGAGAAACATCGCCCTAAGGTTGCAATTAGGAATGAAGGTGATGCTCCTGTCAAAGAACTTGTCAAGGAAGCGATGGACAAAGTTCAGAGAACTTGTTCTGGCAAACCTTCTGGTATCATCATTTCCATATCCTACAAGAAAGGAGACGAAATTAAGATGGATGAAATGTTTGGGTTAAGCGACAGCATGGATGAGATTGCCAGTGAGAACGTAGAAATCAAATGGGGCATCAGTCAAGGTGAGAGTTTAGAAAGTAAACGTAGTGTTTGTATTTTTATTTTCGGATAACATGAGTAAGGACAAGAATACAAGACTCATTTCTGCCCTTCATAAGGTGGCAGAGATGGTTGGAACAAGGAAAGAAGTCAACGGTAATGATATTGGATTAGGTATGCAACTTCAATATAACCGCTGTATGGAAGAGGCACGCATAGTGACGGATGGATTATTCAGAGTGGTTGTCATGGGAACATTCACCTCTGGTAAAAGTACGCTCATCAATGCCCTATTGGGTAGCAGGATTCTTCCAGAATCGGCTTTACCAAGTACCGCAATACTCACATTCATACAATTTGGATATGATACTGATGATGTAGAGATACATTACAGAGACATTGTTAATGAAGATGGAAATGTCACCAAAGGTGCGGTGGAACATATCAGCAAGGAGAATTTCATGCAGACCTATCACTATGACATTGCAGACACCGAAAAACTGTCACAGACGGGAAGCATTCCTCGTTTCAAGAAAGTGGCTTACTCAATCGTAAGATGTTCTTTACCATTGGTACAATACGGAGTGAGTATCGTGGATACTCCAGGATTGGAGGACAAAGATGTTGCGACGGAGTTGGCTTTGGATATAGCTGCTAAAGCACAAGCAATCATTTATGTATGTGGAGAACGAGGCTTTGCGGAAGCAGACCGTGAGTATTTCGAGGAAAATTTCAAGGGAAATCCTGGTAATGTATTCTTCATCTTAAACAAAATGGACAATATTACCTCCGACATACAACGCAAGCAAGCCCTTGACAGAGTTCGCTATGACGTGAAAGGATGTTTCGTGAAAGCCGATGGCTCTGTGGATGAGGCATTGATGAGCAAACGTGTTTTCGGGTTATCATCATTATTGGCACTGGATGCACGTAGAGGAATGACTTTTGATGAAGACTTACAGAAAGACGTTCCTCTATCAGAAGAGAAGCAGACTATGAAATTACAGCGTAGTCAGTTTCTTCCTTTTGAAGAGGCGTTACAGGAGTTTCTTGCCACAGACGAACGTTGCATAGCACAATATGGAAAGGTATTCCGTACATTACTCAGTACTTACAACGAAGCAGTAGATAAAGTACGTGAGAATTTGGCGGTTTATGAGCATGAGGATAAATTGACTAACGAACAAAAGGCAGAGTGTCAGAGCATTATCAACGAGATAGAAACAGGTTTGTCTGCAACAGAAGCGGCTTTTGATAATTGCACGTTGAAGTTGCAAAACACCTTAGCGTTGCTTATCCGTAATGCTATTGATAGCGTGGACAGTACATGGGAGGTGGATTTGGCTACGTTGCATGAGAAGATACGTTTTGGTATGAAAGATTATCTGTCATTAGCCGTGAGCAACATTAATGTTTTCAAGTCGAAAGACGAGCGCACGGAAGATATGAAACGTTTGCTGCAACCGTTCTCTCAAATTATAGCAGAGCATATCTCAGACAAGATAGACCGGTTTATGGAGGCAAATAAAACTGTGCTGCAAAACGCAATTATGGAAGCTGAGCAGAATGTGAACACGAATTTAGCCAATGTATCAAACCTGTTTTCACAGTTAGGTGACACGCTCACAGAAATGCCTGAGATGGGCAAGCAAGAAGACCAAGATTGGTTGCAAGCAGTCATTTCATATTGTGTGGGCGATGCCAGTGCCATTGTGAAGAATTGCGCCGGAGGACATACTGCTTGGTTGGTGTTTATCCGCAAAGCCGTGTTCAACGGAGTATGGCAGTGGATGGTCATTCAAATTGTTACTAGTGGTTGGGGTGTTATAATCTGTGGACTAATAGAATGGTTGCAAATCAAAAACGGCAAGAATGAAATGGTTGACCGTATGCTCACAGATAGCAAGAATGCGGCTTTAAAGGAGATTCATGCAAAGTTGGACGAACGTTTACGCAATATGAATACAAGCATTGCCATCAAAATGAATGAAGTAAAGAACGCAAAATGCGGAGAAAGCCGACAGCGATTGAATGATGAAAAAGGTCGATTGGAAGAGATTGAACGGAATATGAACGACAATCAATTCAACGCTGAGCAGGAGCGTAAGCGCACGACAAGTATATTGGCTTCTATGGCATCAGAAATAAAAAGTTGTTATTTGGATGTCTTTGGCATTCCCTACGCTGAAGAACTGGCAACAATATAAAATAGAGAATCTATGGAAAGAAAAAAGATATTTAAGGAACAATGGCACGGCATACAAGAAATAGTCTTGTCTGACGCAAAACGTCAAATCAAGTTCTATGGGAAAGTCGATGTAAGACGACTATCTGCCAAAATGCAAGAAGAAATCGCCAAATGGCCACAAGGTGTATTGGCGCAAGGTGTGTGGTTTCAGGCATTTCATAATTCCGAGCCCAATAAAGCATTGGACTTTATGACGATAGCCATGGAACAAACGATAAAAGAGCCAGAGAACAATCAAATGCCATCAAATAAATGGTATTTTGCACTGGCATTTGTATTGACAGGGCTTCTTGCATGGCTGCTGCATAGCCAAACAAGCATGAGTATAGTGGAAAAATGCTTCTACCCTACTTTGTTCTTTGTGGTACTAAATGCGTTTTATGCACCCATCAAAAAGAAACGCATGGAACGTGCAGAGGATAGAATCATTAACAACATAGCTTGTCAGATGAATGAAATGGAACGTCAATTAGAAAAAACAATAGAATGACAAGAAGTTGGTTACTTCTATCTCGTTGGATGCATAAACAAAAGAAGAATGATGGTTGCTGCTAAAATTATCCGCAGAATTAAATGATCTGTTGATATAATCAAGTCATTCTTCCACTCCCTTATAATGAACAATAAAAAGGTATGAGATTATGGACAGAAATTATGAAGACAAGATACAAGCCGATGTGAATGCAATATTCACATTAATGGAGCAAAGAGTGGATGAGAAACAAATGTTGCTGATACATTCGGCATACGAACTCGCCAAGTTTGCGCATAAAGACCAAAGGCGCAAGTCGGGTGAGCCTTACATCAGTCATCCTGTAGCCGTGGCACGAATTGTAGCCGAGGAGATGGAACTTGGTGCAAATCCTGTAATGGCAGCATTCTTGCATGATGTAATCGAAGATTGCCCTTATACGATAGACGAGATACGTGAGCGTTTCGGTGACGATGTTGCCTTCTTGGTTGGCGTTGTTACCAAGCAAAAGAAAGCGAAGTATGACCAGTCGAAACAAGTGGACAACTTCCGTCAGATACTCTCTTCTGTACAGTTTGACGTGCGTGCAATCTTGGTAAAGTTGGCAGACCGTCTCCATAACATGCGTACATTGAGCAGTATGCGTCCTGACAAGCAGATGAAGATAGCCTCGGAGACCGATTACTTCTATGCTCCATTGGCTAATCGACTCGGACTATATAACGTGAAGACCGAACTTGAAAATCTGTCATTCCGTTACCGTTGCCCTCGTGAATATGAAAAGCTCGAGAAACTGTTGACTGAACTTCAACAGACGGAAAAGGCGGATGTGGATGCTTTCATCGCCAAAGCACAAGAGATATTGGCAGACAATGGCATAGAGGCACGTATCGAATTGCGAATGCGCTCACCGTATAGTATATGGCGAAAGATGCAGACAAAGGAATGCGACTTCCAACATGTGGACGGCAAGCACTATATCCGTATCATCTATAAGACCGAAGGATTGCAGGACGAGAAGAGAGTCAGTCTGCATATATACGCAGTTCTCTCCGACTTCTTCAAGGAGCGTCCATGCTCGGTGGTCAACTATATCAATGCGCCCAAGGAAAACGGCTACCAGAGCTTTCATGTGAAATTGCTCAACATGCAAGGCAAGTGGGAAGAAGTACATATCTCTTCGGAACGCATGATACGCAATAATCGCCTTGGCTGTACGGCAGAGCGAACAGAAGATAACGTGAAAGCATGGCTGGAGAAATTCAAGGCGGTGCTTAAAGATATGGCATACCATACCAACGAGATGGACTACATGGATGGTGTGACAGCTTCGTTCTACTACGACAACATCATGGCTTTTACACCCAAAGGCAAATGTATCGTGTTGCCAAAGAATGCTACGGCACTTGACTTTGCCTTTGAAATACATACGGAGTTGGGAATTCATGCGGTGTTTGCTCGAATCAACGGAAAACTATCCTCAGTGAAGACGATTCTGCATCGTGGTGACTGTGTAGAAATAGGAACGGCTGATGATTCCATGCCAGAGTCTGATTGGATTCACCACGTGCTGACATACAAGGCAAAGCGTAGTTTGGGTAGCTTCTTTGCGAACCGCCCTGTCATGGAGTATAAGCGTTGCACCTGTTGCCATCCACTGCCAGGCGATGAGGTTATCGGTTTCAAAGATGCCGAAGGACGAATCACACTTCACAAACGTAATTGCCTTGCTGCCATCAGACAGGCATCCGAACAGGGTGATTCCATAGTGGCAGTAAACTTCGATGAGAATGAGAATTTTCTTTTCCCCGTCCGCATCAGAATCCGAGGCATAGACCGCCATCATCTACTCAATGATGTGGTGAATTGTATCACGGAACAGCAGAACCTCTCCATCTCCAGACTTGTGACAGAAACGAAAGACCGTATTGTGGAAACAATGGTGGACTTTGAAGTACATTCTTCGGAAGAATTGCAAAAAGCCATTGGCAATATTGGAAAAATCAACAACGTGGACGAAGTGGCAAGAATAGATATAGAATAACAAAAAAGAACAACATGAAAACTACTACAGTATTCAAAATGACGGTATTGTTTCTGATTGTCATTTCCGTAGTTTCCTGTAAGGGAAACAAAAGCGGATTGAATAATCGGGAATCCGATACTGTGATGGTAGCTAAAGACAGCAATCCATTTGTCTTGAAACATCTGGATGTTGACAAGAAAAAAGTGATGGCATACGTTACCTGTTCAGAACATACTGTTGACTCCTTGCTATCCATCGCTGATACAGTGTATAGCAAAACTGGCAGCTACAGTTTGGAAGACTTGGGTATGGACAATGAAGAGTATAACAAGTGGATTACAAAAGACTACAAAGACACCATTTCTATCGTTATTGCCCTGTTCTATTCATACGCAAGTATGGTCAATTCGGGTATGGATGAAGCAAGCGCATCCTTTGTCTGGCATGAGGTAGCACGACTGCAGATGAAGCACTTCTATGAGAAAACAGATGGCGAATGGCAAAATCCTAACAGTTACGAAAAACTATTTCGGGTGATTGATGGAATCATGGGAACATACGGCTGTGGTACCCAAGCCGACATGAATATGGCTGCATGGCGTTCTGTCATGCCCGTTGACTATCGGTTGATAGAGGCATATAAGCAACTGGCAGGTTTATGTAATGATTGGTCAATGGTCAAGCTTATACATGATGATTATATGTTCACCTTGACAACCTACCGTGAACATCGTGAGGGGATAGATGAATGGTATTCCGATTTGTCACGTGAACAAGGAGTGTTATTCAACTGGTTATTGGAGGTCAAACTTAATAATATCAAGAGACTTGTCAATGGTTACCAAAAAGGGAAAATAGGAATTGAGGCTGTCAAGAAGAACTTGATGGAACACATGTGTATTGCAGATGATAAAAGCAAGAGACTATCCAAAGAACTACTGGATAAAACAATAGACGAATTTTAGAAGTTGCGCCCGACACGAATCAAGGGTGTTGAAAGATGAAGAATTGGTGTTTATACATAATGATGATGTTGGTCTTTGTTAGTTGTTCAGAACAACAGACGATGGAAGATACATTGGCTTCACAAACGTTGTCGGAAAAGAAAAGTGTTGTCGTTGCTACGCCACAAGACTCTATTGCGTCATTGCTCCATCAAGCACGATGGGGAGATAGTAAGGCCTATTTGAAATTGGCTGATTGTTATCGTGACGGTTTTGGCGTAAAGAAGGATTTGTTGGGTATGATAACAATGACAGCTATTGCCGAGGAACGTGGTGGTATTCAAACAATGGAAGACTATTTCAAAAAATTGCCTAACGAGCATGAATACAAAACTTTGTTCATGTTGATGGAAAGATATAAGTCATATATTCCAGAAAGTGCAGACAGCGTGATACAAGTCCTTCGTGAAAATGACAGTCCAGAAGCCCAAACGCTTCTCGCCTTTGTCATGATGGATCAAGGTGACACTATCACGGCAAAAAGGCTTATCAAAGAGGCTGCGGATAAAGGTTGCTCATTGGCGGAAATCTTCTTGATAGTTCCCGATAGAAAACCTGTGGTAAAATCCGATGCCGACAGATTTGCCATTATTGCTGAACAAATACCAATTATTTACAACCTTCTTGGCAACCTCTATTATGAATCAGATAAAAATGGTGAGACAGAGGAACAACTTGCCACAGAATACTATATGAAAGCTGAAGAGCATGCTATGCTTGGAAGAAAAGGTGCAGCACGAGTACTTAAATATTATCATAGCGGTGGAAATGTTCAACTGACTGAGGATGATATTAAACGATTGGAGTTGATTGTAAAACCACAACTAATGGAAACAGAATAAGAATCAGTAAAATGAAGAGTGTCATAGTTATGGAGAAGATAAAGAATACGATGCAGAAAAGTTCAAAAATACTCGGAGTTATCTGTATGCTGACAATCATATTGTCTGGATGTACGACAAATGGTAGCACAGACAGCAGTAATCAATACGGCGACAGTATTGCGACCATAGACTCTATGTCTTATTTTTGGCAACTATTAGGAGACGATTCTGCCAAGATAATTGCAGTCAAAGACAATCATATAGTCTCTGAGTGTATAATAAAAGGTCCAATTGTCGGAGCAAAACAATTTGACGATGGAGAGATATACATAGTGTGTCGTAATGAACAATTATGTTGGTTCGATGTCAGAAATTTCCCTAACGAATTGGACTTGCTTACAGATGAAGATATGGAAAATGATGACATATCACAAGAGAATGCTGATTAAATTATAAACTTATAGTTATATAATGGCATAATAAGCGATGACGAACAAAAATTTTCACATTGTATTGGCGGTAATCGTGATATACCTGTCCCTATTGTCATGTTCGGATTTGAAAATAGGTGTCGGTCTAAAGGGAGCAATAGTTGACGACGAAAAAATGACGCTTGATGGTGATACTTTTGATATAAGGGAAAGGATTGGCGATAGTCTGCTTATCGTCTGGAACTATACTAATTCAGACGATAGAACTCCCTATTATCTTTTGAAATATGAGCGTAATGGTTTCTATTATCCTCTAATTGGAGCGTCGAATATAACTTCTATTGCCAATACAACTGGCTATGTGAGTCTGGATGACAAAGAGATTTACGACATCAAGAACAAAAAGGTGTTGTTCTCACCTCCTTGTAGTGCAACAGGACTATACTATCTTGGCAAATGGAACAACTTACGTCTTTTTGCAAGTTCTGATACTATTTGCTTCTCAGATGGAAAATGTATAGGTCTTCAAGAAGATGTGTTTTGCCGCAAGCCAAAGGATGAAGACATGGTTATTTTGGTAGCAGGAGCGCAAACAATAGACGTTTCATTCAGCGACCTATATTATGCCAAAAAGGAAGATAAAGAAAATGACGTGTCTGTTGAGAGGTTGATAAAAGACTACCATATCAAACCAAGGAACAAGTACGAAAGAATGGATGATGGATTTAGCGTGGATTTGGAGATTCCCAAAGACACAACAGAAGCAGATAAGGCTATTCGAGAATGGATGATGGCTGCTATTAGGGACGATGCGTTTTATCAGTTGGAAAACAATAGGGACATTCCAGTTGGTAAGTGTACTTCGTCAAATGACATGCTGCATTCTTTGGATGAATATGGTGTGTTGTGGGAAAAACTCTGTCGGGCAGAATTTCAAATAGAAGATACGTTGGAGGTAAGGATGACTTGCGATATAAGAGTAAGGAAAGTGGCAGATTGTAATGACTACACTACCTACTATTATAGAGCAAGCCTGTACAATGGTGGACTTCACGATTTACCTCGTGAATATTATATCACTTACGACAAGAGAAGAAGTGGATTGTTAGATGTCGGCAATTCTGTAAAACCATCCCAGATGCAGTATTTTCGACATTTGGTTTTGGAAAGTTTGAAGAAGGAATATGATTTCTGCTATGAACGAGAAAGTTCGTGGGAGGATTTTACACATTGTATATTCTCTTTCCATTGTCCTATGGTTGATACAAGCGGTATGGATGAGGTCATGCAGTCATTGCTTGTTCATAATTATTCTTGTGACGAATGGGCTGGATGGAAAGGGTTCAACGAAAAGCCATTCACGGAGAAAGACTTTCCTTTGACTCACTTTGCTGTATTACCAGAAGGCATTGTCTTGATTTATCATCCATATCAGATAGATTGCTTTGCGGCAGGTGAATATCATGCGGTCATACCTTTCAAAGAAGCTAACAAGTATTTGGTGTTTGACTATTCCAAGCATGAGGACTTGAAACCAAAGTTGGAAAGATTCATCAAGTGGTAAAAATGACAACATCAAGAATAATATAATAGAAAAAGCTACGTTACAGATAGATAAGAGGTTACATTTGCCTCTATATCATCATAACCTCAAAAGAACGTGATATGAAGATAAAATATGCAACGATAAGCAAGACTGGAAGAAGGCATAATAATGAGGATGCCTTCAATGTCATTGATATGTCCGACAATAATCGATTTATGGGAATTGTCTGTGATGGTATGGGTGGTCATTCTTTTGGAGAAACCGCCAGTGAAACAGTATGCAATACCATATCTGACTTTTGGAAGAAACATATCGGTACGCCCGATTGTGATTCAAAAGTAAAACTTGCTTGCAAGAAAGCAAGCTGTGCTATTGACAAAAAAGCATATGAACTTCATCATGCAGAGATGGGGACAACAATGGTTATGGCAAGCATAGAGGATGATGTGGCGACCATTGCACACATTGGCGACAGCCGTTGCTATGTGCAAAGACCCGAAGAAGGACTGTTCTATCAGTCGAAAGACCATGTCCGCCTTGACTTTGGATGGGAAATCGTTACCAAATGTTTCTTTTCCTATCGCCCCGAAGCAGCAGTGCCAGACATCCAACAAATCAAGCTTCAAGCAGGTGACAGAATATTGCTTTGTTCTGACGGACTGTATAAGAGCATGGCTCCCGACATCTTGCAAGCACGGATGATGGATGACAAACCATTAGAAGATATTCTTGACGTGTTCGATTTTCTTTGTGAGAAACAAGGAGATGATAACTATACGGCTATACTGATAGAATGTGTATAATTTTAGGGAAAAGGATTATTACAACAAATAAAACATAGAAGCTATGGATAAGACTAATTTCAAGGATGCCTATGATATAGGTGAGAATATGGCTGTGCTTAGTGGGAAAGGTAGAAGTTACACCATCATCAATAAAGAAACAGGCAAGGCACGTCAGCTTGTTAGTGAAGACGGAACACTTCTTGTCGCAGACAATGAGATTGATTTTGATGCGACCAATAAGGGGTGTCCTGACTTCAATGGTTGCAAATGGGTTCGATATTGGTTTGGCAGATATGATAATTTCCGAAATGGCGTTTGCACAATCTGTTGGACAGTATATCCCGATGGACGATACTTTGCTGACGAAGATGGTTTCGGCATGGAAGACAATGACGAAGAAAAGATATATTGCATTATCAACAAGGACTTGGAGATTATAGTTCCATTCCAGCCGATGAATGATGTCAAGGAAATATTGAGGAAATACGAGAATTTATAAGAAAAATGGAAGTAAAGACAGTTTATGGCATTATGGACATTCATATAGGTGCCATATTTGCAGAGGTATATGGCTCTATATCACGATTGGGGGTAGTTATAATATGGGAGGTAATTAGTGAACCAGAGGTTGAGGAATATTCCGACGGTTCAAAATTCATATCATGGTTGTCGAGAAATACCAAGACAGGAGAAGAAAAGAAAATAGGCATAAATGATCATGCCATTCATTATTCGTCTCATATCTATCCTATTAACCACCCCAAAATCAAAAGATATATTGAGTCGTTAAAATAGCCTGATATAGAATGTTCATGTTCAAATAATGTAATCAAATTAAAATTATGATAGGAAGTATTATAGGGGACATTGTGGGAAGTATATATGAATTCCACAATATAAAGACAAAGGATTTCTCGTTGTTCTCGGATAGGTCTGGCTATACAGATGATAGTATATTGACAATCGCTACAGCAAAATGGATTCTCGAAGGTGCAAGCAAAAGTGACAGCGGTATGTATTATTATAGGTATGGGGCAAACTATCCACATCCTTTGGGAGGATATGGTAGTGGTTTCCAGAAATGGCTATGGCAAGCTGAAAATGGAAATTTTGAACCATATACAAGTTGCGGTAATGGTAGTGCAATGCGTGTCGGACCTGTAGGATGGGCTTTTAATACCATCGAGGATGTCCTTGAATATGCAAAACACTCGGCAGAGAGTACCCATAATCACCCTGAAGGTATTAAGGGCGCACAGGCTACAGCGATTTGTGTTCTTTTAGGCAGGAAAGGGTTTGGCAAAGAAAAGATAAGGAGCGAAATATCTACACGTTTTGGTTATAACCTGAACTTCACCTGTGACGAGATTCGTGATACGTATAAATGGGGAGGAATCTGCCAAGACACAGTTCCACAAGCTATCGTAGCATTCCTTGATGGCAACGACTTTGAGGACTGCATACGTAATGCTGTAAGCATTGGTGGTGACAGTGACACTCTTGCCTGTATAACTGGCTCTATTGCCGAGGCTTACTTTGGAGTACCAGAAGAAATGTACAAAGAAGCCTTCAATCGCTTGACTCCGCATTTTAAGAATGTCGTTACAGAGTTTGAGGAAAAATTTGGCAATAAAATTTTGAATAATGGGAATTTGACGAAGAAAGATGTGTAACTGTAAAGTGTGTTTTGAAAGAAGTTAAATTGTATGTTAGAAGAGAATTATAAGGCAACTTCACGCAATGGGCATGAGTTGAAAGATATGTATAATCCTGAGACTAACACTTTGGATATACGTTCAAACGGTGCTTATCCTTCAAACGTATTGAGCAACCTGTGCAGCAACAGTTTTCGTTTCGACGGCATGATATGTGGCAGCATGGAGGGATTTCTTCAATCGTTGAAGAGACAAGACATCAATAAGCAGCGTCAGATATGCAGCATGAAAGGTGGTAATGCCAGAAAGATGAGCGTAACATCGTGGCAGACAGACCAAATAGTATGGTGGAAAGGACAGGCTATTGACAGACAAAGCGATAAATACCAAGATTTGATTCATCGTGCTTATAAAGCCATGTTTGAGCAAAGCGAACGATTCCGTACTGCATTGATGCAGACAAGGGGAATGTTGTTGGCACATTTAACAGGTGAGAACAATTCATACAAGACTATATTGACACCAACGGAACTGTGTGGAATCTTGACTGAGTTACGTGACAACTATGACAAGCGGGATAAGACACAAGAACTTATCGAGAAGTCTGTCACATATGAACATGAAGACTTGGAACAAGAGAAAACAACGAAGAAAAAGATAGTCTATGTTGACATGGGCGGAGTGCTGATGGATTTTCATGCAGGATTGGAACTAATTGGCGATGAGCTTCGCAAGGAGTATGCTGGAAGATATAATGAAGTGCCAAACATCGTTTCTTATTTAACACCGATTAAAGGTGCAGTCGAAGCAATGTCTGCCTTACAGCAAAGTGGCAAGTATGACGTTTATATCCTCTCCACCTCTCCTTGGAGCAATCCAACCACATGGTCAGATAAAGTGGAATGGGTAAACCGATATCTAGATAAGTACTATTGCAAACGTCTCATTCTCTCGCACCACAAGAATTTGCTCAGAGGCGACTATATCATTGACGATAGAGGAAAACATGGAACAAGTGGCTTCAAGGGAGAATGGCTTCGCTTTGGAAGTGAAGACTTTCCTGATTGGGACAGCGTGCTTAAATATCTTCAAGTGAGTCAATGATAGAAATGTTTGTTTATTCCTCTCTATGTTCATATATAAAGTTAGTGATACAAAAATCATATAAACATGGAGACAAAGAAGATAACGATTAAAAGAGCGATAGTCCTGTTCTGGAAAGGATTGACAGGCATTATTGCTGCTACGGCAGAATGGTTTACGACAATCCTTGGAATGCGTGACGAATCAAGGTATGGGAAATTTATCCGTCGTGTGGTAGGTGGAAGTTTTGCGACACTGATGTTACTGTTGGTTGGAACTGCAATATATGGCTGCATAGACAACATCTGTTACAAGTACAAAATCTATAGCCGCTTTTATCCATCCGATTATAAGTAACTAATCAAAATTAAGCGACATGTTTAGAGAAGTTTATACGCAACCCCTTTCCGATATCCGCCAAAGCTCTGTTGGTGGTATAGAAAAGCATGTCAGAAGTTATAAGTACCGTTGACGGAATATTGTATAACACAGACGAAATACGCTATACGACAGCAGAGAATTATGACGATGAGGGGAAACTGACAGGTGAGACGGCGGAAGCTGAACCTACGATTTGTCAAAAGACAGCAAGTTGTAAGTTGTATGAGGCAGAAGTTGGCTGGTTCGGGTTGATGTCATCAAGTGGAAAGATTATCACTCCTCCAAGATACCGTGATATTACAGCCATTGGATATGACTTATATCTCTGTAAAACAGACGATGTGAGAGGTGAAATATTGAATGGGAAAGGTATAAAAATGAAATTGAACTATGTTAGTGATTCATCCAGAAGATAGAACAACAACTATACTCCAAGTTCTTTACAAAGGACTTGGAGCACAAGTTGTGACAGAAGATTGTTCTAATCGTGAAATCGGGCATCTATTGCATCATACATCTACTACCAATAGAATCCTGTTGCTCGGACATGGGTCAGACAAGGGTCTCTACTATCGTGAAGATGACACAAAGAATGAGTTTGACAAGATAATTGTAGGGCACCCACATGCTTTTTATCTACGCAAGCACGGCAGTAACCTTGTCGGGATATGGTGCCACGCTAATTTGTTCGCACAAGCAGAAGGCATACATGGCTTATTTTCTGGCATGATAATCTCTGAGCAACATGAAGCGGATGAGTATGGCATCATAGCAACGCAAGAAGAGATAGCGACATCCAATCGAACGATGTTTCTAAAATTGCGCCAATTGCTTGATGAGAATACGTCATTTCATGAAATACCAGAAAGGATGAAGGCTATGGATGAAGAAAAGACCCCATTGTCTGCATTCAACTATGGGAATTTCTACTATCTCTAAAAATACATTTATGGACATAAGAAATTGCATATTAGCTGTTTGGAATCAGTTAACGAGAAAAGGGGCCTGGCGTAATATTTTCGTCACGCACAATGCTTTTGGTATATTCAGCCGATACAGCCATATATCCCGACGCACGGGTAAGCCAAAGATTTCCTACCCCACAAAGAAAGTTGCATTACGTGCAGCTGAAGCGATGGGTAAGAAACATGGCGTACACTTCTCCGTATATAAGTGTGCATGGTGCAATGGGTGGCATATTGGTAAGAACAAGGAGAACAAAATTGTAAAATCATAAGGGAATACACGAACAACTATAAAGACTAAAATTATGATAACATACAGTAATGGTGGCGTGAAGATGCCCAAAACTTTCAATATTATATGAACAAATTCAACACGTATAAAGTTTGCTTTGTATGCACAGGTAATGCCTGCCGTTCACCATTTGCTGAGTGTGTGACAAAAGCACTTTTGGACAAGGAGGGTATGAAAGAAATTGAAACCTTCTCGCTTGGAACATTGGATTGGGGCAAGAATCCTCGTGATACGATCATGGTAGAGATGGCACGACGAATGGGCTATAGTCTATTAGGTACCACGACGCACATGACTCATGAGAGCCTGATGGATGCAGACTGTATTATCGTCTTTGAAGGGCATCATCGTAACGCAATCACCAAAGAACTGGATTATAACCATTGGGATAGAGTTGGGCTATTCAATAAGATGGCATTCAATATAGACGAGCCTGTGGAAGATCCTCATTGGCAGTCGGCAGCTGTGTACGAACGTGTTGCACACCACATAGAAGAAGGATGCAAACGGCTCGTAGAACAATGGAAGCGGACATTGGTAAGGGATTAGTTATCGGTGAAAAGATTGACAGGACAACAAAGACTATCCTCCATCCCCTCAACATCAATTGATACATATTCAAATGAGTTGAAGGGATTTTTATTTTCAGTCAGTGATAGATGGAGGTTACTTTCCACTCTCCTTATACATAGAAATACAAAGGTATAACAAAATAAATGGAGGACAGACAGATGGAAACTTCAAAGACTGAAAAAGAATGGTTCCGTCGCATCAACGGACAGCATCCTATGACGACAGACGATAAAGAAGCAAAAACAACAGACGCATCCGTTCAACATGCCCAGAAAACAATGATTAGGAAGCAAGGGCATGGTTTCAATGATGTCGCAGGAATGGACAAATTGAAACAGATGGTGAGAGAAGAATTTGTCAATGTTCTCCAGAATAGAGAACTGGCAGATGTTTACGGCATCCGTCCTCCATCCATGCTCTTCTATGGTCCGGCAGGATGTGGTAAGTCGTTCTTTGCAGAGAAAATGGCAGAAGAGGTCGGGATTCACTTCATAAAGGTGGTACCTGATGATTTAGCTTGCACATGGGTACATGGTACACAGCAGAAAATAGGCGAAGTGTTCAAAGATGCCGAGAAAAATGCTCCTACCTTACTCTTCTTTGATGAATTTGATGCTATGGTGCCTCGGCGAACAGGAGATGAAGCCAATCAGCATTATGACAGTGAGGTGAACGAGTTCCTTTGCATGCTCAACAATGCTTCTGACAAAGGCGTTTATGTGCTTGCTGCTACAAATCACCCAGAACGTATTGACAGAGCTGTGCTAAGAACAGGACGCATAGACGAACTTATATATGTGGATATGCCAGATAAGGATGCACGTATGAGCCTGTTCTCATTGGAGCTGTCGAAATTACCGCAAGACGAAACTATAGACACCGAACGGCTTGCCAACCTGACGGAAGGCTATAATTGCAGTGATATTACCTACATCGTTAAATCAGCGGCACGTAAAAAGTTCAATGAAGCCATAAACTGCCGAGACGGAAAACTGCGTCAAATTACGCAAACGCAACTTGAGGAGATTATCGCAAGGCGTAGCCCATCGGTAAACAACCGTGACATACGTGAATATGAGCGTTTACGCAGCGAGTTCTCTCCTAAAGACGAAGGTTGTAAGCACGTCAGCATCGGTTTCAGATAAAATTGTAAAACATTAAAAACAGACGATTATGAAAGAAAAAATCTTAGAAGCATTTGCCAACCTTGGTTTTAAGTTGGAGGATGCAGATGGCATGGGGTATGTATTTGACTATGAGGGTATACGCTTTCTCTATATGTACAATGAGAATGACGAGAATTTCCTGTCCATTGCTCTTCCTGGTTTTCATGACTATGACGAGAACAATGCCGCTCAATACTGTATCTTAGAGGAAAAGATAAACTCAACATTAAAATATGTAAAGGCATATACTTTAGGTGGCGGTATGTGGCTCTTTTATGAGCGTGAACTATTCGGAGGGGAGGATCTTGAAACAATCATACCTCGTATGATTTACCAATTGGAGGCAGGACTGATATTCGCTCGTAACACATTGCGCGAGATTGAAATTTCATCCGATGATGATACGGAAGGTTGTGAGTCAACAACTGACGGAAGTAATGAATGATAGATGGAGGGCAATATTATGAAGAAAAGAGACTTGGTAAAATCCACGCTTGAAGTCATGGGCTACAAGCCTAAGGTGGATGATGATGGCGACATAGTGTTTTGCTGTCAGATGAAGACTATCTATGTACTTGGAACCCAACAAGAGGAATCCAAATATCTGGTGGTCATGCTTCCTCAGTTTTACGATATGAATGAGGGAGAAGAAATCAAGACGCTCACCGTGTGCAACAAACTGACACGAGATGTAACCTTGGCAAAGGTCTTTATAGACAAGACGTTGAAAAGTGTAACAGCCAGTTGCGAGTTCTATTATTGTGATGAGGAGTGTCTCTATTCACAGTTTGAACATTCATTAGACATCATCGCTCAAATACGTTCTGTTTTTTACAAAGCAATGAGAGAGATTGAAGAATAACAATAACACAAAAACAACTATATATTATACAAAATGGAGAATAAACCAACCAATCAGAAGACTCAGGTCTTCAATGTGATAATCCTCGACCGCAGCGGTTCGATGGAATGTATTCGCAAGGCTGCCGTTGATGGTTTCAACGAGACTCTGGCAGGAATCAAGAAGGCGCAAGAGAAATTTGCCGATACCCAAGAGCATTTCGTGTCATTGGTAACATTCTGTAGTTGCGAGATGCGAAAGGTGTTTGACAGAGTACCTGTTGCCAAAGCGCATTCCTTGACAATGGAGGATTATACTCCTTGCTGCTGCACTCCACTTTATGATGCCATGGGATTCACAATCACAGCCATGCGCAATCATGTCAAAGATATGGATGATGTAACCGTTGTTGTAACCATCATCACAGATGGTATGGAAAACGCCTCCAAGGAGTACGATGGAGGAAGTATCAAATCTCTTGTAGAAAAGCTCCGCAAAGAAGGCTGGACATTCACTTACATGGGAGCAAATCAAGATTCAATGGAAGTTGCTATGTCGATGTCTATCCGCAATGCTCGTAATTTTGATTATA
>ERZ791632.97-NODE-97-length-33194-cov-34.5722_pt1 | contig 33194 bp, 20 predicted proteins | sample MGYA00510263_ERZ791632 | MGnify/ENA primary metagenome ERZ791632 (study PRJEB30046, sample SAMN00715181) | human gut metagenome | study: EMG produced TPA metagenomics assembly of the A metagenome-wide association study of gut microbiota in type 2... | reverse complement strand
TTGCAAAATACAGAAACGAGCAGAAGTCCGCTCGTTTCCATATTGTTACCTATATTATAAAGGCAAACGCCTAACTTCTTGATATTCAACTAAAGTCCAATTTAGTGTGAGTTAGTTTTGTTAACAAATTAATGCAAAAAGTCATTTAATATACAAAAGAAAAATTGATTTTTTCTTGGTTGATTCGAGAAAAAAGGCGATAGGTGTACTAAATCTTATTGATTCAAGAGTTAGTGCACCTATCGCCTTTTTTGAGTATTCCAAGATAAGCTCTATGAAAAGAGACTTACTTGATCTTCACTTCTATCTTAGCCTTGGCAGCATCAGCGCTGGAGCCGCCAACAAATACCTGGTAAGTGCCAGGAACCACACGGATGGTGTTGGTCTGGGCATCCCAACCCTCGAAACTCTTGCGAGGAAGATCGATGCTTACCATCTGGCGCTCGCCAGCCTTCAAAGACACACGCTTGAATGACTTGAGACTCTTGATAGGACCATCCACATCATCTATGCGCTTGATATAAACCTGCGCTACTTCGGTACCCTCTCGCTTGCCCGTATTCTGCAAGGAGAACATCAGCTTGTAATCAGCAGCCTTGCTGCCACGCTTCTTGCTCTTCACCTGCATCAAGGTAGGCTTGCCATACTCGAAAGTGGTATAACTCAAACCGTAACCGAATGGGAACAAAGGCTCGCCCTTGAAATAACGATAGGTACGATTCTTCATCGTATAATCGAGGAAATCTGGAAGATCGTTCACACTCTTATAGAAGGTAACCGGAAGCTTGCCCGATGGATTCACCTCGCCAAAGAGAACCTTGGCTACAGCCTCACCACCCCGTTCGCCAGGATACCATGTCTGAAGAATCGCCTCGGCATTTTCCGTCTCTGGAACCATGGCGATGGCACATCCTGAACAGTTGACAAAGACGACACGCTTGCCTGCCTGATGCAGCATGGCAATGACCTGACGCTGAGCCTTCGGCAACTCCAGGTCGGTTCTGTCGCCGCCCTTGAATCCAGGCTCCTCAATCTCAAGCTGCTCGCCCTCCAGGTTTGGAGAGATACCGCCTACGAATACCACGGCATCCGCATCGCCCACCTCTGCCAGAATCTGCTCGCTGGTAGGCTTCGAAGTCTTCAGGATATCAAACTGCATCACAGCCACATCTTCCCTCTGGGTATAATCTACCTGAATCTTGACCGGCTTGCCTGCTTTCAGAGAGAGCGGTTTGATGATAGGCGCCACGCGGCCCCAACACTCTCGCATATTCACGATGGTATCGCCATCCACTATCAGGCGGCAACCGTCATCAATACCCATATTGATGGTAAGATCCTCATCCCTGTCAGGAGTCAACACACCCTCATAGCGGGCTGAGAAATGAGTAAGATTCACACCCGGCGCAAACACGGTGTTACCACCATTGCTCAGATTGATGGCTGTCTTCATCACATCCGTAGCCACCGGCTCACCCTTCTGTTCCTGATTGTTCCAGTAGGTGGCCTTCATTCCCTCACGGAAGAGGTTGAAACGGCTTTCCTGCACCTCGTTTCTTGTCAAGGTACAAGCCGGAACATACCTTACCTCAGTTCCCTTCATATAGTTGCGAATGCCCTGGAGGATGGTGGTAGAACTGGTAGGATAACCCGAATAGTTGCCTCGCAGCATGATGGAGTCATTGGCATTAGGTCCCATCACCACAATCTTCTGATTGCGGTTCAAAGGCAGCAGCTGGTTTCTGTTCTGAAGAAGAACGATGCCTTCTTCAGCTATCTTCTCAGCCAGATCCTTATGAGCCTTGCAGGCGATGACGTTCTCAGGAATCTGAGTCCACGACACGGTTTCATCCTTATCGAAATCGCCGAGCTTGAAACGAGCCACCAGCAGACGCTTCAGGCTCTGGTTTACCTTATCTTCATTGATCATTCCCGCCTTCACAGCCTGCGGAATGGTGCGATAGGCGCTGCCGCACTCCAGGTCGGTACCGGCATTAACAGCCTGGGCAGTTGCCTCGGTAGCAGTCTTTGCCGTACCGTGATAGCCCGGCATATAGAAATCGTTAACAGCTCCGCAATCGGAAGTAATCAATCCCTTGAATCCCCATTCGGCTCTGAGGATCTGGCGCTCAAACTTGGCGTTGGAACAGCAAGGAGCACCATCTATACGCTGATAGGCACACATCACCTCAGCCACATGTCCATCCTGTACCAGCGACTTGAAGGCAGGAAGATAAGTCTCCCACAAATCACGGGCTGGCAGATTCTCCAGATTGAAGACGTGGCGATTCCACTCCGGACCGCTATGCACGGCGAAATGCTTGGCACAAGCCAGTGTCTTGACATATTGGGGAGTCTTAGACTGATCAGAAGCCAGAACACCAGGAGCCGCCAGCGGCTTGCCGTCGAACGACTGTCCCTGCAAGCCATTCACTACGGCGAGTCCCATACGTGTAGTGAGATAAGGATCTTCGCCATAAGTCTCCTGTCCGCGTCCCCATCTAGGATCACGGAAGATATTGACATTCGGAGTCCAGAAGCTCAGACTCTGATATCTCTTTACATTACCCGACTTCTTCGCTACCTGCGCCTTGGCTCTCGCCTCATCGCTTACGGCAGTAAACACCTGATAGAGCAAGGCATCATCCCAGGAAGAAGCCATGTGCATGGTGATAGGGAAAACCGTGGCATATCCGTTGCGTGCCACGCCATGCAGCGCCTCGTTCCACCATTGAAACTGAGGGATACCCAGTCGGGAGATGGCAGGCGAAGCATCCATCATCAGCTTCGTTTTCTCCTCCAGAGTCAGGCGTGATAGCAAGTCATTGGCTCTTGCCTCGGCAGAAAGGTTAGGGTTCTGATAAGGCAACAGCTGACTGGCTGGCTGTTGGGCATGAGCTGAGAGCGCCAGAGCGGACAGCATAGCCAATGTAAGTATTTGTTTCTTCATAACTACTATTGTTAGTACGTAAATATTATATAGATTCGTTTTAATATGCAAAAATACATATTTTTCCTGAATTCAGAGATAGATGAAGTGTTAAAAAGCTCAACTAGTTTCCATTTTTATGTGATTACTTCCTAATTTTTTCGATTCATTTAAACAATTAAGCCTTTTTTCCTTGCTGATTCCAAATATTAGTGCTAACTTTGCACTCTGAAACAACACTATCTTTTTAGAAGACAAAGATACAAGTAAGAAAGATACAACAAGACAGTAAGATCGCAATGACATGGAAAAGATTCTAATAGTTGAAGACGACATCGCATTTGGAACCATGATTCAGACATGGCTCAGAAAGAAGGGATTCGAGGTGGAGAAAACTACTTCGGTCAAGGCCGCCATACAAGTTTGCGAGGAGGCGGAAAGAGGATTCGATCTGGTATTATCAGACCTCCGCCTTCCCGATCACGACGGCATCTTCCTGCTGCAATGGATGAGAAAGCATGGCATGCAGGTGCCTTTCATCGTGATGACCAGCTATGCAGAAATTCAGAATGTGGTGCTCGCCATGAAATCGGGCGCTACCGATTATGTGGCAAAGCCTTTCCATCCGGAAATCCTTCTGGATAAGATCAAGGAAGCTATCAAGACTCCGAAAAAACAGGATTCGCATGCAAACTCAGCAGATAGTCTGCGTTCCACAGACTCAAATTCTACTCCTACCAACGCAGCACCTGGCAAGCAGGCAGGAAATCAGGCTTCATCTGCCAATGGGGATGTACCCAAATACCTGGAAGGTGAAAGCGAGGCTTCACGCAAGCTCTACAGTTTCGTTTCGCTGGTGGCCCCTACCCCTATGTCGGTACTTATCTTGGGTGCCAGCGGTACGGGTAAGGAATATGTGGCAAGAAGAATCCATGAACTCAGCACAAGAGCCAACAAACCTTTCTTCGCACTCGACTGCGGTGCCATTCCTAAAGAGGTGGCGGCATCAGAATTCTTCGGTCATGTGAAGGGATCGTTTACGGGAGCTGACCAGGACAAGAAGGGTGCTTTCGAGATTGCCAACGGCGGAACTCTCTTCCTCGATGAGATGGGAAACCTGAACTATGAAGTACAGGTACAGCTGCTCCGTGCCCTCCAGGAAAGAAAAATCCGTCCGGTGGGAAGCAACAAGGAAATAGATATCGATATCCGACTGGTTTGTGCTACCAATGAGAACCTGGCTCAACGCGTGGCTGAAGGCAACTTCCGTGAAGACCTCTACCACCGTATCAACGAGTTTACCATCTACATGCCGGAGCTGAAAGACCGTGGTGCCGACCTCTTCCTCTTTGCCGACCTCTTTATCAAGCATGCCAACAAGGAGCTGAACAGAAATGTGGAAGGACTCGACGGTAAAGCCAAGGAGCGAATTGCCGCCTACAACTGGCCGGGCAACCTGCGAGAATTGAACAATGTGATGAAACGAGCTACCCTGCTCGCCACCGGAAGATACATCGGAGTAACCGAACTGGAACAGAGTATGGCGCATATCCAGCCACAAGCCCTTACCGCCCTGCACGATGAGGAAACAGAACTGCAGAGAATAGAAGCTGCGCTGAAAGCAGCAGGCGGCAACAAGAGCAAGGCTGCACAATTGCTCGCCGTGGATAGAAAGACGCTCTACAATAAGATGAAGAAATACGGTATCTGATGACCATTCCCCAACTTTTTGGGGAATAATTCCACACCAGTTCCACAGTTTCCACAATGTAGAATTCTGGCACAAAAAGCATTTACTGCTGATAATCAAACTATTAGATAATTCTTTTGTTTTTTGGCACGCAGATTGTGATATTAGAAAGTGAACATGCCAATGAGCGGTAACGCAAGCAAGGCTTGTTCACAAAGAAAGTAATAAATATAATATTCACAATAAAAAAAACAAAAGATTATGAAAAAGTTAGTTTTCGCAGCTATTGCTGCCATGGTTATGGTTTCAGTTAGCAATGTATTCGCCAGCAACAAGATGGCAAGCGTATCATCAGCTGCTCCAGTTGACACAGTAGCTCCAGCAGAACCTGCTGCTCCAGCAGACACAACAGTAGAGAAAGAGACTCCTGCAGAGACACCAGCTGAAACTCCAGCAGAGACTCCAGCAGACTCTACAGCAACAGATTCTACTGTAGCAGAGTAATATCACCTTTAAAAAATAGTAATTAACTGAGGAAAAGATAGAATAACACTAGTAATTACGCGTCGCTTTCAATCAGGCAGGAGACTAATGATAGAATTCATTGGTCTCCTGACTTGTTTTTAGCCCTTTTGTTTTCTAATATCATTTTTTTGCATTAACTTTGCAAACAAATATCTATTGAGCAAGATATCAGTCTGCTCATCATTTTAAACGATTTCTCATGCACAAGAACAATATTCCTCTCAAGGTAGCCCTCGGATATAGCGCCATTGCCATTATCATGATTCTGGCAATCAGTCTGGTGTATAGCAACACCAAGAGCATCAATGCCATCAATGAAGCTTCGCGCGAGTATATCCAAAAAAGGGGTGCCGCCGATAGTACCATCTCTTCCCTGCTCAAAGAGGAGCAGAGAAACCTGAAGCAACTGTCTGATGCCATGGCAGGAAGACCTACCCGAAACTATCTGCAGAATAAGGTGAAGAATCTGAATACGGGAAAGGATTCCATACTGGTTCACTCCAAGGCACCTCAAACCCACGAGGCGAAGAAGACTACGGTAGAGGTATTGAAGACCCGAAGGGGGTTCTTCCGCCGACTCGCCGATGCCTTCAAGAAGGAGCACGCCGAAACCTTGAGCGTAAAACAGGACAGCAACCGGGCTGTCATCGATTCTGTTACCACCCCAGTAAACGTGGCGGAAAACGTAGCGACCATCCTCGACCAGATAGACAAGAAGGAGAAAGTGGAAACGCAAGGCCACAAGCAGAACATCAATAGGGAGATGGAAGAGCTGAAGATGGTGAGTGCCAAACTCGCCCTGCGCTCCGCCAAACATCTGAGCGATGTGCACCAGCGTGAAAAAGACAATATGCAGGAAGCCATCGAGAAGGCGATGGAAGCAAGAAAGCATCTGTTGTGGCAGATGGAACTGCTCGCCATCGTAGCCTTCTTTGCCATCGTCATCATGATCTGGTTTATCTGGCGCGATGCCAAAAAGGAGCGTATCTACAGGGAAAACCTGGAGGCTGCCAATGAGGAAATCCAGCGTATCATGAACCAGCGCGAGCGCCTGCTCCTCACCATCACCCACGATATCAAGGCGCCAGCTGCCTCTATCTCGGGCTTCATCGATCTGATGAAAGATTACGTCAGCAATCCTCAGGGTCTCGAATGCCTCCAGAACATCAAGAACTCTGCCGCTCATCTTTCACATCTCGTTGCCTCGCTGCTCGATTATCATCAGTTAGAGAACGGACTGATGAAGGTTCATCCTACCTCTTTCTCACCGGCACAACTGGTAGCAGAATCGGTAGAGGGAATGAAATTGCGGGCAGAAGAGAAAGGATTGGAGATTTCATTCGAATGCAAGATGAAGGGGATGGGAACTTCGGATTCTTCGGAAACTTCGGATTCTCCAATGAAGAAGAAATTCTTCCGTGCTGATGCCTTCCGCATTCGTCAGATATTGGATAATCTGGTAAGCAATGCCATCAAATATACCGACCGGGGCAGCGTTACCATCCAGGCACAGGTTTCAGAAATTCTGGGCAAGCCTACGCTTACCCTGAGCGTAAAGGATACGGGAAAGGGAATGACCGATGAGGAGAAACAGAAAGTGTTCCAGGCGTTTACGAGATTGAAGAGCGCCCAGGGCATCGAGGGTACCGGCTTGGGATTGTCCATCACCCAGGAACTGGTATCGCTGCTTGGCGGAGAAATCATCCTCCACTCTACCCTGGGCAAAGGTTCTACCTTCATCGTCACCATCCCTATCGAGCCAGCACCAATGGAGGAGTCTCAGGAAATGGCTCCATCAGAAGTTAAGCATGATCCTTCTCCCGATTCTGCTCAAGATAAGGAAGGACAGAATTCTGGCAGCCATCAGGTTACTGATATAAAGAAGAAGCCGGAATTTGCCAACCACAAGATTCTGATTCTAGATGATGACAAGCTGCAGCTCCAGCTTCTCCAGGAGATGTTGCGCCGCATCGTAGGCGACACCTGGCAGGTTTTCGCCTGCAATCATGTGATGGATGCCCTCACCACACTACATAACGAACAGCCAGCCCTGATGCTGATGGATATCGAAATGCCGGAGATGAACGGCATGGATATGATTGCCCACATCAACCATACCAATATGATGGTGGTGGCGATGACTGCTCACGATACAAGCATCCTGGAACAGCTTCTGAAAGCCGGCTTCGACGATTGCCTGTTCAAGCCATTCAGTATGGAGAAACTGTCTGATATCCTGGGAATAGAGTCCCAGCCTCAACTGGATGCCCAGTCTGGAACTCCATCCCAGCCTGATTCATCACTCCAGCCAGTTTTATCATCCCAGCAGAAATCCAATCCTCAGCTGGATGCTCTTCTTGCTTTTGCCGGAGGCGACGAAGAAGCGGCGAAGGAGATTCTTGATACCGTGAAGCAGGAACTTGCCGATCATCTCACGAATCTGAAAGAAGCCGTAGAAGAGGAATCCTTATCTACCGACCGCATAGGAAAGGCGGCACATAAGCTCCTCCCTATCGCCACGATGATGCAGATGGGATGCCTCGAAGAACTCAAGGATCTCTCCCCAGAACACATCGGCGAGATAGAAGAAGCCGAGATCAGAGAAAAACTGAAGGTTGTGATTATGACCTTATCTGCTGCGGTGTCAGACCTGTATGCTTCTTGAAATATCGGCAGAAGAAACTGACGTCGGCGAAATGAAACTCCCAAGCCATCTCCTTGATGCTTTGCGTGGTCCGCTTAAGATGCATCTTGAGTTGCAGAATCACGTATTGGTCGATGATGGTCTTGGGGGTATGCCCCGTCACCTGATTCACGATGTTGGTCAGATATTTCGAAGAGATATTCATTTTTTCGGCATAATAGTTCACATCCCTTGAAATCTTGTAATCCCTCTCCAGAAGCATCATAAACCGATTGAACAATTCTCTTATCCGATACGACTTCACTTCATCTGGTCGGTATTGCGGATTGCGCTGAAGATACTCATGAAAACCGATGAAGAACGCCTTCAACTGGCACAATACCAACTGCGAGATACAGGTACACTCCGACTGGTCGAAATATACCTTCAATAAACCAAACATCCCATTGATGATGTTTGTCACCACAGGGGTATCCTGCCTGCAGCGGTCTTCCCGCAAGGAAGAATACACCGTCTGCTCCAGCTGCAAGCTTGCTTCGCGAAGCAAGGAAGGATTATATTTCAGGATTTCGGCCTGGAAACTGTTCGCAGTTTGAGGGGATTTGCAATCCCCGTTTTCAGTTTCTGGGGATCTGCAATCCCCATTTTCAGTTTGAGGGGATTTGCAATCCCCGTCAACCTTCAATTCCACTACATCATTCGGAAACAGCGTAATCACCGCCCCTTCATAAAGTTCCCAATCCTTATAATTCACATTCAGCATAGCCTTTCCTTTCCGGCAAATCAATATTGCTCCGTAAGTCAATACTTGCGGACCATCCTGCCATTCCTCCAAACCAGAGCGAAAAAGGCTTGCTTCCTGCTGACTGCTTAATTCTGATAATTCCATCTACACCTTATTATATATAGAGTTATTATGTCTATTTATTCCTATTTCGGTTACAAAATTACACAAAATATGTGATATAAAAGAACTATTATTCCCAAATCGTCCATCCGCTGCGAAATATTTAAAGTGATTGTTCGCCCAAAACTCCGTACCTTTGCACCCGAAATTCAAAAAGAAATGATCAATGATTAATAACATCTTATTTGTAAGCCTTCTGCTTGCAGGAGGAACCCATTGGGCTTCGGCTCAATCACAAACCACCGTAGGAGCGGCTTCTTCCTTGCCAGTCAGCAAGAAAGAAAACATGACCATCAGCCAGCTCTTCCAAAAGGTGGAGGATAACAGTAAAACTCTTCGCACTTCATTATCAGGAGTAGAAGCAGCCCATCTCGGCATCGAAGCGGCTAAAAGCAAAAAACTGCCCGACCTCGATGCTTCCCTCTCTTTCAGTTACATCGGCAATGCGCTGATTACCGACCGTAACTTCAGCAACGTTCATGGTCTGAAATCCCCACATTTCGGCAACAACTTCGCCTTCCAGGCACAGCAGGTGGTTTACGCCGGTGGAGCCATCAATGCAGGCATCAAACTCGCCGAACTCGGAAAGCAGCAGGCAGAAGTAGGCGTAAAACTCACCCGTCAGCAGATTCGCTTCATCGCCCTCGGCCAATATCTCGACCTTTATAAGATAGACAACCGTATCAAGGTGTATGAAAAGAACATCGAGTTGACCCGCCAGCTCATCGATGACATCAAGGAGAAACAGACACACGGAATGGCGCTGAAGAATGACATCACCCGATACGAACTCCAGATGGAAAGTCTCAAACTCGGTCTTACGGCGCTCCGAAACAACCGGAGCATCCTGAACCATCAGCTTTGCAATACCCTCGGAATGAATCAGGGAAACCTGAAGGAAGAAGGAAGCCAGATGAACCAGGGAAGCCAGGAGATTCAGATTATCCCCGATGCCACAATCGCCGATAAGACCTACGGCAAGGAGGGCGAGGCTTACTGGCAGACGGCAGGCACCCTGAACTCTCCACTCCTGGAGCAGAGCAGCAACGCCATCCGCATCGCCGAACAGAAAGAGAAGATAGCCAAGAGCGATCTTCTGCCAAAAGTAGCTTTCGTTGCCGCAGACAACTTCGATGGACCTATCCTCTTCGAATTGCCACCTGTTGACAAGAACCTCAACGTCTGGTATGTGGGTGTAGGCGTGAAATACAGTCTCAGCTCTCTCTTCAAGAGCAACAAGCGCATCAAGCAGGCTGCCGTAGAAACCCGACAGGCAAAAGAGGCACATGCCGTTCAGGCAGAGCAGCTCAACAATAATATGCAGGCAGCCTACGTGCAGTATCAGCAAACCTATGTAGAACTGGAAACGCAGCGAAAGAGCGTGGAACTGGCACAGCAGAACTACGACGTGATGAATGCCCGCTATCTCAGTCAGCTCGCTCTGGTTACAGACATGGTGGATGCCTCCAACCTCAAGCTCAATGCCGAGCTCAGCGAGGTGGATGCCCGCATCAACATTGTCTATGCCTACTATCGCATGAAGTACGTGGCAGGAGAAATTTAACAAAAAACGCGGCAGGAGAAATTTAATTTTAAAAACAGAATTAAGAGTTTTTATCGAAAACTATTATCAAGAGATTATGAGCAAGAAGATTATCAAGAGAATATATAATGTAGTGATTATCCTCCTTTTTCTGGGAGCAATCGGCTGGTGTTTCAGCCATTTCTATCATGGCAGCGATGTGGCTTACACAGATGATGCACAGGTAAACCGCCATATCACCCCTATCAATACCCGTGTACCGGGATTCATCAAGGAGATTCGTTTCAACGACTATCAGCACGTAAAGAAGGGCGATACCCTTGTTATCATCGAGGATGCAGAGTTCCGTCTGCATGTAGCTCAGGCAGAGGCAGGCTTGCGTGGATCCAAGTCAAGTTCTTCGGTTGTTACTGCCAGCATGGGCACCACCAATACCAATGTGCAGACAGCAGCTGCCGGCATTGAGGAGGCTCGTGTGGATATGATGAATGCCAAGCAGGACTTCGACCGCTTTGCAGCCCTGATGAAGAAGGATGCGGTAACCCGTCAGCAATACGACAATGCTTATGCCCGCTATCAGGGAGCCAAGGCACGTTATGAGCAGGCTAGCAGCCGCAAGGCTAGTGCCGCATCAGTTCGCAATGTACAGACCCAGCAGCTCGGCGGTTCACGTGCCGGAGAGAGCGTGGCAGAAGCACAGCTCAACCTGGCTCGCCTGAATCTTTCTTATACAGTAATCGTGGCAACCTGCGATGGCGTGATGGGAAGAAAGGATATTCACGAGGGACAGTTGGTGCAGCCTGGTCAGATGCTCGCCCGCATCGTGGATGACAATGATGTTTGGGTGGTAGCCAATTATCGTGAGACTCAGATGGACGGCATCACCGTGGGAAAGAGCGTAGATTTCACCGCCGATGCCATCCCAGATATAGTATTCCATGGCAAGGTAGAGGCTCTCTCTGCCGCAGCCGGCAATGCCTATTCCATGATTCCTGTGGATAATGCCACCGGCAACTTCGTAAAGGTAGAGCAGCGTGTGCCTGTGCGCATCGCCCTTACCAAGGACAATGCCCCGAAACAGATAGCCCTGCTCCGTGCCGGACTAAACGTAGAAACCAAGGTTCACATTAAATAGAATGTTCTATAAATTATAAACTATCAAGAATGTTCTATAAACTATAAATTATTAATTATTAATTATTAATTGAAAAAAATGCCAGGACCTCCAATGCTTCAAGGACCCTTCCGGGTTCCTTCGTTCAATGGATATATTCCTCGCCGGTTACAGCCATGGATTTATCTCCTCTTCGCCTTCATCTTCCTGATGTCGGGCGGAATCTATGGAGGAGCCATGAGCCAGGTGATGGGCGAGTACAGTTTGATGAGAGAAGACGTGCTCATGATCATCATGTTCAACGTGGTGGGCGTGGCGATGCCATTCCCCTTCCTCTTCAAGATGAAGTTCCACTTTACCAACCGCCAGCTCCTGCTGAATGCGGCACTGGTAGTGGCAACCTGTAATTTCCTCATCATGTGGACCGACTCAGTGCCCTTGATGTGCATCCTCGCTTACATCGCAGGCTTCTTCAAGCTCTGCGGAACCTTCGAATGTATGAGCACCATCCAGTTGTGGATGACCTCCAAGCGCGATTTCACCATCTTCTTCCCCCTGCTCTACTGCATCGTGCTGGGAAATATGTTCCTCTCGCCTTGGATCACCGAACACCTGATTTACATCTATCAGGATTGGCGCATCATCAACTGGGCGATGACGGGAGCCCTGCTTCTGGCGGCACTCATCGTGTATGTCACCACCCACGACTTCCGCTTCATGAAACCCCTGCCCTTCATCAGCCTCGACTATCTGGGCTGCTTCCTGTGGTCGGCATGGATGTTGGAGTTCATCTTCTTCTTCACCTATGGCGAGCACTACAACTGGCTCGATTCGAAGATTATGCAGATGGATGTATTGCTCTTCATCCTTACCGGATATTTCTGCATCCAGCGAATGCTCCACATCCGTCACCCTTACATCGCTCCGGCGGCGTGGAAGTACAAGCGCCTCATCCCGCTGCTCATTCTCTTCGCCTTCGTAGAGTTCATGGGCAGTACGCCTAAAGTGTTGCAAACCGCCTTTACGGGTGGCGTGCTGCATTTCGGCAACATCACCACCAATGTGCTCAACTTTGTGGAATGGACAGGTGCCATCGCCGGTTGCCTCTTCTGTCTCTTCTGGTGCAAGGTGCTCTGTCAGAAATACACCCGTCTGCTCACGATAGGTGTAGCAACGATGGTATGTTATCCCGTGATGATGTATTTCCTCATCGATCCGGGTCTCAACATCGAGGCACTCTATCTGCCTTGCTTCCTACGGAGCTTCGGCAACGCCATCTTCTTCTGCATGCTCACCGTGTATCTGGAAGAACTGATGCCGTTCCAGCATTTCTTCATGGGATTGACGATGGCAGGCATCATCCGCAACGGTCCGATGTCGGCGATGTGCTCAGGTCTGTACAGTTTCGGACTCCGTTATCAGATGGCAGACAACATGTCGCGCGGCTTGCCCTACGATGCCACCAATCTTCTGATGCTCAGCATCCGGAATCTCTATGGCATCACCTGCCTCATCGGCATTGCCGTGCTGATCATCTTCCTGCTCTGGGATGTACAGCCCGTGAGAAGTACCCTGAAGAAGATGCCTTCCTGGAACTTCGTGGGTAAGAGGATGAAGAAAAAGAAAGGATTTGCGAAATAGTCATTGGTTCTGCCATCGGCGTGATTATCAACCTCGTACTTCCTAAATCGAAGAAGGAAGAGGTGTAAAGAAAAAAGGGGAAAATCTTTGATTATGAGATAGTTTTCAAAGTTTTTCCCCTTTACAAGAGTAATGCCCCAACTAGATTGCAAGATTCTTGCAGATTTGTGAATCGATACAATTTACCTAGATGTTCCTCATCATATTTTATAGAGGAACCTTTATAATTTGGGCAGGAATCTCTGTCTTTGTATATTTTAGCAAGAGTTGAGCCACATTTTTATCCTTATCATCCTCATTATCTGTACAGCCTCCAATTGATCTTTCGCCAAAGGTGAAAAAATAATCTTTTGCTCTAGAAACTGCTACATTTATCAGATTGTCATTCTCCTTGATAAACTTCCACCCCTCTTGACGACCATATACAGTAGAGAATATAACTATCTTGCTCTCTGCACCTTGGAAAGTATGTACTGTTCCACAAGGAATCTTTCCAACCTTATGCTTCTTAGACACTTCTTCTAAAGCTACTTTTATCTTGTCCACCTGAGCCTTAAATGGCGTAATAACCGAAATTGTTTTTTCTATCGCAAATTTACCATCTTTCGAATATGTATTCCTTATCTCTTCAAAATTTTGGTCTATCCATTTTGCAATAGCTTCAGCCTCTTGCATGCAAATTCTACTCTCACCATCAACCTCAGAGTTCTGATGACTAACATGAAAAGACCCCATGACAGGACAGTTTGGACCTAAGAATCTATCATTTTCAAACTCATCTGGCCTACGAGGATTCAGACGTCCATGATAAACCAACTCATTGCAGAAGCTAATGATTTCTTTGTAACAACGTCTATGCTCACTAAGAAACATTCCTCTCTCCCCTTTCTTTTGAAACTTGCATGCACTTGTTGCCAAAGACATCAAGCTTGAAGAAGAGCAGTTTAAAGGAAGAGTTAAGAACTCCGATATATTTTCTATTGAATCCTTACCAAGAATTTTCTTATGCATTTCATAATCTACGACCTCACTAACAGAATACACTGGTGGTATTTGATGCACATCACCTACGACGATAGCCTTCTTGGCTAAGGCAAATGAAGGAATGGCCAATTCTGGAGCGACCTGTCCTGCTTCATCTACAATCAAAAGATCTATGTTCCGCATATATGGTAACTGTTTTAAATCATCAGATTCTTTCGATATTTTCATTTTTCCCGATTGATTTGAATTCCTTGTTCTATCTAATGCTCCCCTAAAGACATCTGGCAATTTAAAGAATGTCATCACCATACAAGGTGTAATCTTTGCCATTCTATGGAATCTTTTGTCTTGGATGCTTAAATATTTATAGGTATATTTTCTTTCATCTAGACAATCATTTGCCATTAACCAACTAGCCTCATAATAATGAACTGCAAGCCAAAACATCTGATATCTTAACGTTATATCTAAAATACCATTTATTTCTTCAAGCCCCACAGCACTCAACTCACTAATACCATTTTCGGGGATATCTTTAACTTTTTTATCATCTTTATGAAGACTTTTTGTTATATGCAAAAGTTTCTCCTTATAATCGAATCCAAATTCGTTCAGACTCTCTAATAGATTCTCAAGTTTTCTATTAGAGGAATCGGGCTGAGCTTCAGATTTATAAAAACCTAAAAAGCTCAAGAACTTCTGACACAATGTCTTTTTTTTCTGATTACTATATTGAACCGTCGGCTTTTCAACAGCAGATAATATTTCTTTTAATTTCGATTCACGCTTTTGAATTTCGTCTTGAAGATACTTCATTACACCCTCCCAATAGGAGTTCTCATTAGTATTTTTTATATGATAACATTTATCACAACACTCCTGGAACGTATTCTTAAATTCCTCAAATTTTTCGTTTTCTGCTTGGCTATTATTTTTATGTTCTATACTCTCATAATCTATACCACCTTCTTTATTCGTCTTAAAATGTGGATCATTCTTCTTAGCATCAGAAGGAAAATATACCGAAAAAGAAGATAGTCCAATCCATCTTCTTTCTAACAACTTTCTCTTTTCATTCTTATCAGAATCTTCCTCTACCACATTTGCAAAAGAATCCATTATATTGGTAACAGCTTTGTTATTAGTAGAAGTTGCTACAATGATGGGAGCTTTCAGACCTTCTTTTGCATGTTTGACAAACAAATCAGCAACAACACTTTGTAAAAGTGTTGTCTTACCTGTTCCCGGAGGACCTGACACTGCTAAAATCTCTCCATCTTTCGTTTCATTCAAATGATGAAGTGATTCTCTTTGAGAAGGAGAAAGAGGCCATTTACCACTCATAACTCCTAAATGTTTTTTCATTGATTTAATATTCAATTCTCCATATAAACCTTCTTCGGTATCTTTTGAAGGAAAAAGCAGCTTGTTGAGTAATGGAACCGATTTCATATTTTCATCAATATGCTCAAACAAGAAATGATATAATTCGAGTATCTTGCCATAAGCTTCCACTGTTTCATCCAACATAATCCATGCAGAAGGATAAATCTCATAGTAACTGTTTTTCTTTTCAGAATTTTTAAGGAATGTAGAATCCCAGTCATTTTCTATCTGAAATTTGTAATATTCCTTCACCTTAGCAATATATTTATCCCAAAGAATTTCATTTTTATTGCTGATACCTTCTGTTAGAATGAAATCTTTATCTTTCCATTCACCAATAGAAACATTATTTCCAAAAGGAGCCAAAATCTCAATCGGTATCCATGGAGTCTTAGTTGTATTGACCTTTAATTGTCCATTCATATCAAGAATAGCTGGAATATAAAGAACTGGTATATCTAGTACGTCTGTCTCATAACATATCTTCCCTTCTTTATTCATTTCATCAATAAGTCTTTCGCTTTTGATAATTTTAGGCAAAACCAGCACTTTTAGATCATCTTCCTTTGTATCCTTTATCTTTTTCTGCTTATTTTTTTCATCATAGATTTGAAAAAGTTTTTCATAAATTTCTCTACCCAAAAAGCCATTTTCGAAATTAGAAGATTCATCTAATTTCAAAGGCTTTTCCTTTTTAAAATCGATACCGCTTTTGATTTTAATTATCTTAATGAGATATTCCAATATTCTTTTTTTGTCCATATAAAACATATTTTTTAATTAACTAAAACAAAATAGTTGCGGCAAAGTTACATAAAGAAATAATAACAGCCAACTTTTTCGGCAAATATTTAGTATCACAAGGGGAAATTTAGAGAGTCATCCTGGAACTTCGTTGGAAAGAGAGTGAAGAAAAAGAAAGGATTTGCGAAATAAAAGAAAGAGATTCTTGGTATTTTCAAACTTTATTCGTATTTTTGCAAAGATTTAGCAAGCTATAAACAGAAACAAGAATCATTTTCATATAACAATAATAATGAATACAGAACAACTTTCTATGACCAAGAAAACCCTTGTAGGAGTACAATTCCTATTTGTGGCTTTCGGTGCAACGGTTCTGGTGCCTCTCCTGATAGGCATCGATCCGGCAACGGCTCTCTTCACCGCAGGTGTGGGAACCTTTCTCTTTCACTTCATCACCAAGGGCAAGGTGCCTATCTTCCTGGGCAGTTCCTTCGCCTTCATCGCTCCTATCATCGCTGCCACCAAGCAGTGGGGACTTCCGGGAACCATCGCCGGACTTACCAGCGTCTCCCTGGTGTATTTCATCATGAGCGCCCTAGTAAAATGGCAGGGCAAGAAACTGCTGGATAAGATTTTCCCTCCGGTAGTCATCGGACCCGCCATCATCCTTATCGGTCTTTCCCTTTCGGGCAGCGCTGTGAATATGGCTAAGACCAACTGGGTTCTCGCCTTCGCATCGCTTATCACCGCCATCCTGGTACTTACCTTCTGCAAGGGACTGATGAAGCTGGTGCCTATCATTTCGGGCGTTATCGTGGGTTACGTCATCGCCATCTGCATGGGCGAGGTAGATTTCTCGGATGTAGCAGCGGCTTCGTGGTTCTCCTGTCCGGTAAGCTTCGATACCATCACCCATTTCTCCTGGGCGCCATTTCTCTATATGCTACCCGTGGCGATAGCACCGGTGCTGGAACATATCGGCGACGTGTATGTGGTGAGTGCCGTGGCGAAGAAGGATTTCGTGGCAGATCCGGGATTGCATCGCACGATGTTGGGCGATGGAGTGGCGTGTCTCTGTTCCGCCTTCCTGGGTGGTCCTCCTGAGACTACCTATTCTGAAGTAACGGGAGCGATGTCTATCACCAAGGTCACAAGTCCTGCCGTGATTCGCATATCCGCAGCCACCGCCATCTGTTTCTCTATCGTGGGCAAATTGAGTGCCTTGCTGCAGAGCATACCTCAAGCGGTATTAGGTGGCATCATGCTGCTTCTTTTCGGCACCATCGCCAGTGTGGGTGTTCAGAATCTGATGCAGAACAAGGTAGATATGAATGAAACCCGCAATGTCATCATCATCTCGGTGATGCTGACGATGGGCTTGGGTGGTGCCGTCCTCTCCTCCGGTTCCTTCGCCATTTCCGGCATCGGTCTCTCTGCCGTCATCGGCGTGATTCTCAACCTCGTACTTCCTAAAACGAAGAAGGAGGAGGCGTAAAAAGTGGGAAAACATCTATTTTCGAAGAAAAAAATGTTTTTTAATCATGGAGAAATAAACTAATTCGCAAAATATCCGTACCTTTGCAGTATGAAAACATTATTAGACGTTCATACACATACCATAGCATCGGGTCATGCCTACAGCAGTTTGCAGGAAATGACCTTGGCAGCAAAAGAAAAGGGGTTGGAAATACTGGGAATCACAGAGCACGGACCACATATCCCGGGCACCTGTGATCCCATCTATTTCAGAAACCTGCATTGTGTTCCCCGTCAGCTCTACGGAATCAAGCTGATGCTGGGGGCAGAACTCAACATCCTCAATACCCAGGGCGATATTGACCTCGATGAGGATTACTGGCGCATGCTTGATATCCGAATCGCTGGCATTCATAGCCTTTGCTGGCAGGGAGGAACCAGGGAAGAAAACACGCAGGGTGTCATCAATGCCATGCGCAATCCATTCGTGCAGATTATCTCCCATCCTGGAGATGGAACGGCAGAACTGGATTTCGAGGCTCTGATGAAGGTTTCCAAGGAGACGCATACCTTGCTCGAAATCAACAACCACTCCATGGCTCCCATCCGTCACAAAACGGTAGCAGCTCCCAATAACCTTGAACTGCTTGAACTTGCCAAGAAGTACGAGACACCTGTTATCTTCGGAAGTGATGCCCACTTCTCTACCATGATTGCCGACTACAGCAACATCATGCCGCTGGTAGAGAAAGCAGAGTTCCCGGAAGAACTGATTCTCAACTATCAGCCGGAGAAATTCATGGCTTATCTCAAGCCTACCCCTGAGAAATAGGAAAAATTCGTTTCACATTTCATTTGCACTACTATGATTATAGAGGAAATTATCAAGTATAACGAGGAATTCGTAGCCAACAAAGGTTACGAGAAGTATCTTACAAGCAAATATCCAGACAAGAAACTTGCCATCCTTTCCTGTATGGATACCCGCCTGACAGAGCTTCTGCCGGCAGCATTGGGATTGAAGAATGGAGATGCCAAGCTCATCAAGAATGCCGGTGGACTGGTTATCAGTCCATTCGACTCCGCCATGCGCAGCCTCCTGGTTGCCATTTACGAACTGGGTGTAGAGGAAATCATGGTTATCGCCCACTCCAACTGCGGTGCCTGCCACATGAACGGACAGCAGATGAAGGAATTGATGCTCAAGCGCGGCATCCATCAGGATGTCATCGACACCATCGGACTTTGCGGCATCGACTTAGACCATTGGCTGGAGGGATTCCACGACACAGAGGATTCTGTAAGGAATACTATAAATACCATCCGTACTCACCCTCTTGTACCAAAGGATGTCAATCTGCATGGTTATATCATCGATTCCCAAACGGGTAAGCTCACAGAAGTAAAATAGAACTATATAATAATAATGAGAACATCAGCCGGTGATGAAGAAGAAAAAAAAAGATTGTTTTCAATGCTTGATGAACGCCAACCCCATCTGCATCGCCTTTTTCACCATATTTGCCACATTGCTGGCTTGCAGTTTGCTCATCAAGTTGTGGCGGTGAAATTCTACGGTATTGTTGCTGATGTTCAACTCCCGGGCGATGGCATTGGTCGAATGTCCCTCGGCTATGTGCTCCAAGACTTCGAGTTCTCTATTAGAGAGATTGACTTGCTCGACATTCTGCTGATTGATCAGTCTGAAAAACTGTTGACTATAATACCCCTTTCCTTCTTCTATCTTGTGCAGAGCAGTAAGAAGTTCCTGCGGGTCATCACCTTTCAAAACTATGGCATCTACATCCTCGTCCATCAGCTGGCGTATCGTCCAGATTTCTTCGTGCATCGTATAGACAATGATCTTGGTCTTGGGATGCTTATGGTGAAGCAGCTTGACAAGCAGCAGACCATTCTCATTACTCAGTTCCAAGTCGATGATAGCGGTATCGATATTCTCCCTGTTGATGATATCCCTGGCAGATAGGAGGCTAGAGGCGGTCTGTACATTTTTATAGACACCATCTTGCAGGATGAGTGCCCTCAAACCAACCAAGACGACAGGATGGTCATCTACAATAAGGATGCTTTTGCTCTTTTCCATGATGATACATTTTTAAGCGTAATTTTTCGCAAGCCTTTGCTCGCAGATTATAGTTGAAACTTGAGTTCTACCAGATACTCTTCTCCATCATTTCTTATATCGAGTTCTGCCTGCAGAGCATCAGCTCTCATCTTCAGGGTATCTTTGCCGATTCCTGGCTTGTCCTGGCTGATAGGGTGAAGTGGTGACAGATCGTTGATGATGGATATGCTCCCCTGCTTTCCACAGGTATCCAGCGTGACGCTTATCATCTTGCTGTATCCATATTTGATGGCATTGGATACGCATTCCTGGATGATGCGGTAGATCTCTATCGCCTTGCCGTCCGGGAGATTCTGCGTATTGAAAGAGGTACTGATGAATGGCTTTACGATGGTTCCGTTTTCGGCTGTTACCGATTGACAGAAGCTTTCTATCAGCTCCGCAAGCGAAGTGTTGTCAAACCTAGGTGGTATCAGCTCATGTGAAAGACGGCGTACATCATGTCCCACGTTCTTAAGCAATCTTTCTGCTTCCTCCTTATTGGTCTGCATCATGATATTCACCGCCAGAATATCGTTGCATATTCCATCATGCAATTCCTTGGCCAGACGCTTGCGCTCATTCTCCACACCATTGATATAGGATGTCTTTTCCGACAATTCGGCTCTCTGCCTGTCGAGTTTCCTGCGGTATAGGATGACAAGAATGGCTATCAACAATATGATGAGTGCCAGGATGAGCCATAAGATACGGATATAGAGCAAGCTCTGTTCGTGGTTCATCTTTTCTATCAGCATTTCTTTCTCCAAGGTCTTGTACTTGATGTTGAACTCACTCAACTGCTTGTCGATGTCACTCTGCTTGAGGGAGTCACTTTTCATGTATGCCTTTTGCATTGCCTGGTATGCCTGAGTGTATTTACCCATATTGTTGAGGCATCTGGCCTGTGTGGCGAGAAGCTTGTCTTTAGGCATCGTCAGATTGGTACCCGCCAACCTGCCGATGCTGTCCAGAAGTAGCCATTGCTCTGCGTATTTCTTCTGTTGCCCCAGCAAGTCGGCCTTGATTTCCAATATGCCTAGCACCCCATTGCTCGTAGGTGCCAGATTACGGCAGGCTTCATTGGCGTATGTGAGATAGAAGGCAACGGAATCGGCCTTACCCAGTTGCAAGTACGACTTGAGCAACGGAGAAAGATATTTGAGGGTCAGCACATTATAATTGGCCTGCTTTACCATATTCCACATCGAAGTAAGGCTATTGACGCTTTTCCGGTAATTTCCCTGTCGCATCAGGATAGCACCTTTATTGGCATGGGCAGAAAGTCGTTCGATGGTATCATTGATAGCAATAGCTTTAGATTCAGCCTTGTCGGAGTACTCTATGGCTTCCCTGAATCTCTTCTGTTCGTTGAAAAGCACGGAGATACAATTGTAGAGATAAATCTCATATTCCGCATTTTCACTTTTGATGGCTTTCTGGATGCCCTTCTTATAATAGATGAGCGAGGAATCCAGTTCTCCAATTCTGCGATAGCAGATGCCCATTGCTCCACACATGGCAAGCATGCCATCGTAATCTTCAATCTTCTCGGCAAACGGGATGCCTTTCTTTCCGATTTCTATGGCCTCTCTCATCTTTCCAAGATCTGTATATGCGGTCATCTTCTCGCTGGTAAGCCAACTGCGAGTAGTGTCGGCACAGTTCATATTGAGTGCGCTGTCTATCAGAAGGATGGCCTGTTTCTTATCACCATCAGCATTATAGTTGACGGCTTCTAGAAGCAAGGAATATGCCCGCTTCTCGTCTTTGCTGCTGTCTCGTTGACAAGCGGCTAGAAAAGCGATGGATGATAACAGAAGGAAAATATATGTGGATATGGCTTGTTGCCTGTGATGTATTGTTTGCTTCATTTGCTATTATATTTACGTTATTTGCAATTACTATCATAAACGATTGTCCGTGCAAAGATATGAAAAATAATCGGAAGAAACATTTTTTCTATTGTTAAAAAAGGTGGCGGCTGTTGTTTTTCCGCCCATGCTTCACTTTACCTACGGAAAACCATAGGCTGCATACGATGGTAATCCGTAGAAATGAATATAAATATCCTTTTTTTACTGTCGTTTGAAGCTTTGTATGGTAATTGTCGCTATCTTTGCATTCAGTCATTCTCTTGTTATACTTAGCATCCCTAAGTAAACGGCGAAATGTAGTAGTAAATAATCAAATAATAAATGTCTAACTTAAATTTTAAGAATTATGCGTAATATTGGTGAAGAAATCTTGTGGGATATTGTGCGTGTCATCAAATGGATAGCCATGCGTGTGCTGCGCCTCTTTGGCAAGTTATTCTCTTTTGCATGGGACAAGGCAAAGGAGAAACAGGAAATGAAGAAAATGGAAGAAAGGGAGCAAGGCTTATGAAATACGTGAAACTATTGTTAGTATTCGCCTTCGCATTGCTTCCGATGGCTGGCTTTGCTGAGAAAGGCGATATGTGGGAGGTGAAAGATGCCGACCTGACGGTGTGGGATTCGCCTAATTATCTTACGAAGTTGGGCATGATGCATCAGGGTGATACTTTTGAGGAGGAAGGTATGGATGGCGACATGATCAGATTCCTCTACAAGGGCAAAACGGCTTATGTGGCATCTTACTGCTGCCAACGATTTGAGCCGGAACCGGATTCTGATGTTGATGTAGAAGAAGAAATGCCTGCAGCTGCCACACAGCAGGATGCCAAGGAAGACGCCAAGAATGAAAAGACGGAACTGACTGCCGTTGCCCAGCAGAAAGGGAAACAAGCCTCTAACGCAGATGCCAAGAAAGAGGATATGCAAGCACCAGCAGGAACTCAGCAAAGCGCCGAAAAGGAAGAAACTGGAGTATTAATGAGCATAGCGTTGCTGCTCCTGGCACTTGTTGGAGGCGCCCTCGGTCTTATCGCCATTGTGTTTACTTTCTTTTATGTTTTCAGATACCAGAAATTGGCAAAATGGATGAATGGGAAATGTGGCACGGAAGTGATACCTTACAAACGATTCAACAAGTTGCTCCTCGTTCCCGTACTGGCGGCACTAGCAACTGTAGTGATTACCATATTATTTGGATATCTGGCAACGCTGGCAGAACAGGACAGCACTTCGCAGATCTTCCTATCGCTGACAGGTGTAGCATTAACCATAGCAACCCCCGTTCTGTGTCTTTGGTACAGATATAAGAAAGACAAGGAACAATATGGCAAGAAGGCAGCAAGCTGGATGATGCTCTATTCTTTCCTCAGTATAGTGGCAATATATCTGATTTGTGTTGTAATAGCCTATATTATTGTGGGAATTGTTGCTGTACTGATTTTTGCCCTGATTGTAAGCCTGGCATTCCCTACAAGATACTATGTTGTCCGCAGGTGGTAGCAGATCTGATTTCAATGACAGCTATATGTTATACCACCATTTGACAATGTTATAACTATACTTTAAGCAATACGTACAGAAAAAGGAAAAAGCTTTGAAAACAATCTTATTTTCAAAGCTTTTTCCTTTTTTCTTGCATCATTCAGATAAAAGCCGTATATTACCATGCCTCCAGCTTATCAGCAATCTCAGGCATCTTATCCTTGCTGAATACAGGATTCTTTCCTTCCTTTTTCTGCTGACGATAATCTTGCAGCAGGAAGACGGCTTGGCGGGAAAGCAGAACAATAGCCACCAGATTACAGAGCGTAAGAAGAGCCATCGTGATATCGGCAAAGCTCCATGCGAAATCCAGCGATACCACAGCTCCTACCATCACCATCGCTGCCACAGCAAGGCGATAGATAAATACGCCCAACTTGGAATCCCTGATATATCTCACATTGGTCTCGCCATAATAATAGTTGCCGATGATGCTACTAAAGGCAAAGAGCCAGATCATCACAGCCACAAATGGATTGCCGATACTTCCGATTTCGTGGGTCAAGGCATCCTGCGTCAGCTGGATACCATTGGATGCGGTAACATCTACCCCACTCACAAGGATGATGAAGGCGGTGCAGGAACATACCACCAAGGTATCTGTAAAAACACCCAAAGCCTGAATCAAACCTTGCTTCACCGGATGGCTTACCGTAGCCACAGCTGCTGCATTAGGTGCACTACCCTCACCAGCCTCGTTACTGAACAAACCTCGCTTGATACCCTGTATCACCGTAACACCCAGCACTCCGCCGGCAGCCTGATTGAATCCGAAGGCATTCTCCACAATGGCAAGCAACACTTTAGGCAGACTGGCAATATTCCAAACCACTACTCCTACAGCTATCAGAAGATAGACGACAGCCATCACAGGAACCACGGTAGAAGAGAACTTAGCCACTCGCTGGATACCACCGAAGATGATGAGAAGTGTAAGCACAGTAAGCACAATTCCCATGGTAGCTGGTTCGATACCGAATGCTTTCTGCCAAGCCAGACAGATGGTATTGCTCTGAACAGAATTATAGGCAAAGCCAAAGGTGATGATCATCAGGACAGCAAAGAGAATACCCATCCATCCCTTTCCCAATCCATACTTCATATAATAGGCAGGTCCACCAAAGAAGGATGTCTTGCCCCTACGCTTATAAAGTTGGGCAAGAGTTGATTCGATGAAAGCCGATGCTGAACCCAGTAAAGCCAGCACCCACATCCAGAACACGGCTCCCGGTCCACCGATGCTGATTGCAGTAGCTACGCCTGCAAGATTACCCGTACCGATACGGCTGGCCAATGCCACCACGAAAGCCTGGAAGGAAGAGATATGTTTCATCTCGCCATCCACCTTTACCTCCATCGACAGCTCATCATGGCCTATCTCCTCCGGTTGAATCTTGTCGGGATTCAACAGCAGCCTGACCATCTCCTTGATGAGTCGAAACTGTACAAACCTAGTACGCCAAGTGAAAAACAGGGCACAGCATATCAACACGGTGATGATGATATACGACCAGAGAAAATCGCTAACCTGAACTAAAAAGTTTTGTAATGTATCTACCATTTGTCTATTAAAAACTGAATATTATTTCTTTTCGGTTGCAAAATTACGCAATTTCTTTCAAAAATCAGCAATTTATTCAAAGAAAACAGAATTTAAAGGATACCATGTTGTCCGCAGATGGTTCAAGAACGGGCTGAAGGCCCAAAAGCTCTTAGCCCAGGGCAACACCCTGGGTACACTAGCAATCTGCAATGCGCCCTGCAAGGGCAAAAGCTTTACAAAGAGTTCTACCTATAATATATTCCCCAACTCTGACACTCGGAACAGGATTCTAGCGACCCTGCATTTCACGGGATCGCTAGAACTAAAATACTGAATATCAATTTCGTAATAAGCTAGTCTCACTTACGAAATTCCGTCTTTTATTCCTCTTTATATGCCTCATACTCCTCACGAGAGATTGGAGTATCCGGGTCAACAATCAACACTTCATCATAGGTCAAGCCATAGAGGTGATAGACGAGGAAGTCGATTTGATTCTCCAAGGCAGAAGTGTCAGTCGAAAGATTACTCTTCTTTTTTGTTAAGACTTTCTTTGAAACCTTACCTAAACTACTAATCTGTTCATTTGAGGCTATTGGCAAAGGAAAACCTTTAATATCTTGAACCAAAATTTTTGGAAAAGCTCCTTTAGTAGCCTTTGGAGAATGATGGAAATGGTAATAAGTTGCTAACTTACTATTCAATATTCCCCACAGGAATTCTAACGAATAACGCTCGTCTCGAACAATTACAGATATCAATTGGGGATCATTGACAAACAACTCATCCAACAAACAAGCTATTATTTGCGGATTAGTTATTTCACGTACCAACAATCTAGATGAATTAAAAAATTTCAAATCTACATAGCAGGCTAAATGCTTTCCATATTTGACATATTCGCCAGTTGAATGATAACTATACTTAGTAATATCACGACCATAAATCTCTTGAATATATGTATTATCCAAAGGCTGCAGAGAATGCCACAGTCGCTCTTTTACAATTCGTTCTCCTTCTTCTTTTCCATATATCTTAATCAAATCTGATTTTCGGTATGGAATATATCCTTGAGATACATCATAATGATTGCAAATACTATCAATTGATGAAGATATTTGATTGATAACTTTTATGTCATTCGCACCTAGGTAAAACGCTAGCCCCCAATTCTGATTCATAGCCAACAGACTCTCAACAGTCATAAATTCTCTTTCACGCTCCAATAAATCAGAAAACGAAGTTACATTTGCGGTATTACGATAACCAACTTGCTTACTGCCCTCAGAGTCTTTTTGAAAAAGATTAATTGCATTTCTAACTACTGCAGACTCAAAAATAGGAAACTTTGTACAGTCAAGAATCTCCAACACATTCCATTTTTCAACAAGCATCTCACGAAAATGTTTTGCGAAAGTATTGAATAGGAATGTATTAGGAATAATGTATGACATAATTCCCTTTTCTTTCAGCAATGGCGCCGCCAAAACTATGAAATAATAATATATTTCATAATCTGGTACATTTCCCCAACTTGCAACGACAGCCTTACGATAATCATCTTTTATTGATACTCCATACGGCGGATTACCAATCACAATATCAAATCCACCCTGCTCGAATACATCCGCAAAATATGTATGCCAAAGGAAGAACTGGTCATTTGGAATCTCCAATTCATCTACAGCATCCTGCACCTCATGGTTTCCCTCGGCACAAACCTTGATGTAATCCTTTACATACTTATCTATCTGCTGGCGACGCTGAGCACGCAAGGTATGGTCGGTGATACTAAAATATGATTTTACCAAATCCTGAATGGTCTTCTGAACATCAGTTTCCTCAAAACCCAACGAGAGAACGCCACGAGTCTTCTTAGTATCCTTACCAGTCTTCAGCTTCTTGGAAGTAACATCCAAGTCCACCCCTTTATAACTCTCCAGCAACGAGTTGCCCTGCATAATCTTAAAGTCGAGATTAGGCAAAGGCATCGGCTCCTTTTCATCGATGATAAGAGCAAGCCAGAAACGGAGACGGGCGATATCTACGGCTCCCTTCTCAATATCAACACCATAAATGTTGTTCTGAATGATGTGGCGCTTGATGTCGGCAGCATTATCCTCCTCGAAGATTTCAATGGACTTGCGGCATGCATAGAGTTCACGGAGTAAGCCCATAGGGAAAGCTCCCGAACCGATGGCAGGGTCGCAAATCTTCACGTCTATCAACTTCCGGTCGATAGACATGGCAAGTTCTGAAGAAGCTCCACCCAGCTCCTCCACATCATTGGTTTTCACAAAGTTAGCAATATGTTCCTTTACCTCTGCATCCTCGATACCTGTTTGCAGATACGCCGTCAGCGACTCCTGACACATGTAACGAACGATTTCCTTTGGGGTATAGAAAGCTCCCTTGTCCTTGTTATCCTCCAAAAGATTCTCGAAAATCTTGCCAAGCATCTCAGGGTCAACACCCACTTCGGCATCATTCGGATCGTTCTCATCAATCGTAAAGTTGTAACTATCAAAGAAATCGAAAAGCGACTGAAACATTCCGGCAGGGAAAACAGAATCTACTTCATCTATCTTCTCCTGCTGGAAAAGTCCACCATTAAGATAAGGAATCTCGTCGGCATTCGGAATATACTTCACCCCCACTCCGTTAACCATAGGCGCACTACTCCGGTCCTCAGGCTTGGTATTGAGTAAGCCAAAGAACATCGGTTCGAGTACCTTGTCCAGGAAATTTTCCTTTACCTCATCAGAGGCATCATAGAACAAATCGTGCATGTAATGCAGATTGCCAGCAAGCCATCCCTTACTCTGCAGGAAATAAAGGAACACGATGCGACCCATCATCTTCTTGATATAATCACGCACCAGTTTATCATCTTCCTTAAAGGATGTAAAATACTGGGCATCGGGCTCTCCTGTTTTCTGCTCCTCCCATTTGTTTCCCTTCTTCACATATTCCTTACCTGTGAGGAATTTTACAAACTCGGCATACTGCTTGCGGTAGGCTGCAAAGAAATCATCAGAAAGAGCCTCAACAGAGAAGGCTTTCTTGATTTCAAGAAACTCATTGGCTTTTGTCCGTAAGCTTTCAAAACGAAGTATAGGAGTCTTATAAAAAGCCTTCTCATCACCAAACACATAGGTGAATCGCTTGGTGCTGGTAGCATCTTCCTTCAAGTCGCAAATCAAAGACAGGCGCCAGTTGGTTCCATCATTAAATACCGCCAAGGCAGCATCAAAGCCATAGCCCAGATAAGGACGAATCAGGTTACGAAGCCCCACCTTGCGGCGCAGCACCGAACCATCCTCCATTTCATAATAGAAGAATCCTAACTCATAATTATCTTGCGTTGTCATGCTGCCCAGGAAATATCCCTTGCGGTCTTCGGCATCCTCGTCCAAAACCTCAGGACTCACACGCACCTTGTCTGCATGAAAGTAATCCTGCAACAACATCTGCCACTTCGAAAGATTGAACTTCGACTGAAAGAGTCGCTTAAATGTTTCTTTATTATATGTTGCCATAACTATCTTTGTTTTTCTGTCCTTACACCTTAATTATATAGAGAGACTTAGATGAATGACTCAGATACCACAATCTGCGGTTCCAAGATTTCCTCGTTTCTTTCCTCGTCGGTATCCAGCGGAATATTGTAGCGTTCAAAGAGTTCATCTATCTTGTCTATGATTTGCGCTACGAGGTTTTCGCTGGATGGTTTCTGCTTCTTTACCTGGCGATTGAAACTGTTGATGCTTGAATTGAGACCGATGAAGACGCCCAGTTCCACTATCTGCTCCAGCTTCTTGATTTGCGCCACAGTCTTCTCCGCATCCACAGCATTCAAGGCTCGGTTCATCGTACGGAGAATGCTCAGCACGGCATTGGTCGATTTATCTTTCTTCCTGTTCTCCATGCTTTCGGCATCCACCACCTTTCTCACCACCTTCTGGTAGGATTCCAATGCCAGTTTCACCTGCTCGTAATGGAAATCCATCACCTTCGCAAAGTCACCCGGCTTCTCCTCCATTTCAGCTTTCATGATGTCCATCGCATCCAAGAATGGGATAGACAAAGCCTTGCCGTCAGCCTTAACCCAATAATACTCCACCTTCTGAGGCGAAGAAAGATAGACGATGGTGGAATGAGGATGTTTTCCGATTTCCCTCACCGTTCGGCTCTTCATCGGCAAAGCCTTGATATGATTATAGAGCTTGCGATGGGTGCGATAAAGCTCACGGGCTTCTTCCAAAAACTTCAGGTTTCTATCCACAGCATCCTGAATATCAGGATTGAACATTTGGAAATCTTTCACGATTTCCTCTCTAGAGTAAATCTGTGCATCCTCGCCAAAGGCTGAATGGAAGCCCTGCAACTTGATGAGGGCGTTGCTATAGAGATGAATCTCCTGGTTGCCCTGCATCGACGGATAGAACATGTAGTTGTATATCTTGTCTGCCACCGAACCGATACGATTGACACGACCGATGCGCTGCATCAATCGGGTAGCGTTCCATGGTGAATCGTAGTTGATGATGACATTGGCACGATGCAGATTGACACCTTCGGCAAGCACATCAGAGGTAATCACGATGTTGAATTCATCCGATTGCTCAGCATAGTTGGCATCAAAGCACTTGCGGAGAAGTTCCTGTCGGTTGGTACGATTGCTGGCACAGACATCCAGGATATCGTGGCGATGCAGTCGATTCTGCAACTGCTCCGTCAGATAATTCACGGTATCTACGCTCTCCGAGAAGATAACCAGTTTGCCTGTAGGATTTATCTCTTTATCAAAGAATTCATGCTCCAGTTTATCGATAAACAGTTCCAGCTTAGGGTCTTCGCTTACCTCATCCCATTGTTTGCACAAATCCTTCAAATTCTCAGCATCTTCTTTCAGCATCTCCAGGAACCGTTCGCTGAAATCCTCACCTTTAAAGACCGTATCTTCCTCTTTCAATCCTTTTTCTACGGCATATTCTATGATACGGTCCAGTTCCCAGCCCTTGGCTTGCTTATCCTTCACGTTGATATCGGGAGCGATAATCACCTTGTTCTGGTCAAACATCTTAATCATATCCTCGGTAATGCGGAGGAAAGTGTGGAGCGAACGGCGGAAGGCATAGAAACTGCTCTCCAATCGCTTGACCATGTGAACACGATAGATACCTGTCAGCATGGTGGAAATATGGAGGGCAGTAGGATACTTCTTGCGCGCCTCGCCCTGCAAGAACTCCACAGCACGATAGCGGGCATAGTGTAAGCCCTTGCCTTGGGGATTATCTTCGGGATGAGGCGTATCGGTAAGAATCGCCATCGTACTATAGAAGAGGTCGTTCAAACCGCCATTTAATTCATAGACCAATTCGTTAGGAGGCAGAATATCCGGGAATACGATGTGCTGATCATCCAAGTCTTTCTTGTAGGCAGGCACATTCTTGATGTTGTTTCGGGTTCGTCTAACCGTCACTTTATCAATCACTTGCGTTCTTATTTTTTCGTAGAGGTCATCGGTACGCTTGGCAAATTCTGCATTTCTTTCGTTATGCTTGTCTAACTTACGCTCACGCATCAGCTTATCATATTCTTCTATCCATGGAGAGAAGGTTACAGGCAGATTCTGGATGCCTTCGATGGTGGAATAGCGGGCATTCTGGAAGAGAAGCAAGAGATTCAGAAGATCGGTTGGACGATTATTGAGCGGAGTAGCCGAAAGCAGCATCACCTTCTTGTGATGGCCCTTTACCAAACCTTCGTTCATGCGAGGAGTCTTGCAGATTAACTGCAAATCATCGTATCTGCCAGCGGTGGCTCCACGGAAGTTATGCGCCTCATCAACAATCACCAGGTCATACTCTCCCTTTTCACGAAAGTTGCCTTCGCCCTCTATGATTTTATTCAGACTGCCATTGCTCACAAACTGGGCGTAGCGCTTGATGCCGAAAAGCTTGAAAGTATCAGTCCAGTTCTTTTCCAAGGCTGGCGGATAAACCACCAGGATATTGGTGTATCTTCCATTTGCTTCTACAAATCGCTTGGCAATCATCGTGGCAACAATGGTCTTACCCAAACCCACCACATCGGCAAGGAAGAAGCCATTGTGCTGCATCAGCATCTGATAACCCTGAATCACGGCATCGTGCTGATAGCGGATATCCTTCACGTCCTCAGGCATTTCCATCGTAAAGTCATCCTCCACCTGTGAACCGAAGGTATCTATCAGCACCTTCATATAGAGTTCGTATGGCGTAGGCAACTGGGCAAGATGAGTTTTCGCCTTCATCTGTTCGATGTCTTCCAGATTCAGAGGAACGGCCTGCTCCCAAAGTTGCTCAAATTCCTGCTTGCAATATTCCACATCATCATAATCTTTCATCGCCACGTTCAACTCATACCGGTTGCTAGGTACGGTTCCCATTCCGGAATCGGATAGATTGGAGGAACCCATGATAACCCAGCCATCAGAGTTTGGATTATGGTTTTCCGGAAGAAGAAGATAGAATTTGGCATGGAGGTTCTTACTGCGATGGATACGCATCTCCAGTTTTTTGTCAATGATGTCCTGGCAAAACTGGAGGATGCCTCTCTCCGTCTGCTCATCATAGCCTGCATTCTTCACTTCCTCGACGAAATCGTGAGAATAGGCATCGATGACGGCTTGTTCATCAATCTGTCCGAAAAAGAGTTTGGATTGCTTACGGAATATGTTGTCGATATTGATACCTACCAATATCTGTATCTTTTTGACGTGTTCAAATTCCTCACGAAGTTTGAAATAGCCCGAGCTTCGGAAATATCCTACTACGGCCTGAAAGGCATGAAAATCAAGCATATTATGGGCTATTCCCTTGAACTTCTCGAACAGGGAATTATCTGGAGTATTATTGAAAAACTTAGTGCTCATCTGTCTGTATCTCCTTAGGCTATTGGCACTTCCGCCATTCCCCTAAGCAGAAACATTCTTGTTAGTTTGTATGGTTGCTACCAAAACAGAAATGGCGTAGGGAATCTATCACTCGCATTACCCTTGCCTATTGAGGTTCTAGGAAAACCTTTGATATTAAGGGTAAGAAGCAACAGAAACCTACGCCAAACTTGCATATAGATGATAGCATAGGATGCACTCTTCCCATAGAATGGAAAGGGCACACCTATGCCTGTGTATATACACGTAAGCGAAGGCGCCTACCGCTGTCTTCATCTGAATATCAATTTGAAATTTCCTAGGTTTCAATAGACCAGAAGAAAACGTAGTACACGTCTTTCTTAATTATGATAGGCCAAGCCATGGACTTTTACTTAGCCGGCGACTCATCGCCAGCCATCCACAGCAAGACAACTGCAAAAGTAATAAAAAGAATTGGGATTTGCAAGAAAATCGGAAAGTTTCTTGCAAATCCCAATAAAATAGTATAAAACTCATTTTTATTTATTCTTTTCTCTTCACCCAAACCTTGTGGCTACCGCTGCCCATCGAACCTATCGGCGAATTTCGGTCGGCGGTGATTTCCTTCAGCTCCAGGGAGGCGGCGGTGCGGCTCAGGTTGTTGATGTAGGCATAATCAGAGAGGGTGATGAGACCATTGGCTTCTATCACCTCCAGGGCACGGGCGATGCGCTCTTCCCTGGAATAGAGCTGCTTGCGAATCACCTTTACACCACCCATATCACGCTCCAGGTCACGATCGGTTTCTCGCTTCACCTCCCTGATTAATTCAGGAGACGCCTTGAAATTGATGTCCTTCACGCCCACCTTGCGATACGTCATCTTATCCTCAGCACTCTGCATTTCCGTAGGCTTATCGTCCTCGAAACCAAGGGAGAGGGAGAAGGTGCCGATGCCTTCCAGATTCACATTGTAGCCCATGGAGAGCATTTCTACCAGCATATCAGCCACATCCAGCAATACTGCCTCCGTGGTACTTTCCGAAATACCACGATGGTAGCCCTGCATTCTCTTGATGAATTCTTTTCTGGATAGTGTCCGATTGGTCACTATCTTGGGATAGACTCTGCGCTTGCCTGTGTTATGAACATCGGGCATCTCTTGCAACTTGTACTTTGTCATGACGATTCCTTTCTTATAAAGATTGTTATCACTCCTTATTGCAACAGCCACTATACCTAAGTGATTTCCTATTCACCATTCAGCATAATGGTTCCCGTCTCTAAGGATAATTGTTACTAACCCTAAGGATAATTGTTACTACTCCTAATAGAAATCTCCGTTCAATAGTATTGAACCTACATTCAAAAGTATCGAACGCACATTCAGAAGTTCTGAACGGACATTCAAAAGTTATGAACGAAACTTTCTACTAGGCAAAGATACAACTTTATCCTATATTAAACAAGACTTTTCCTAAGATTAACACAAAATTAATACTGGAAGGAGGGAGAAAGGAGATAAGAGAAGGAAGAAAGAAGATAAAAGGAGGAGAGAAAAGAAATAAGGGGAGAAAAGAAATAAAAGGTATAAGGAAATGAGATAAGGGGCATAAATGAAGAA
>ERZ791632.96-NODE-96-length-33463-cov-38.666_pt1 | contig 33463 bp, 26 predicted proteins | sample MGYA00510263_ERZ791632 | MGnify/ENA primary metagenome ERZ791632 (study PRJEB30046, sample SAMN00715181) | human gut metagenome | study: EMG produced TPA metagenomics assembly of the A metagenome-wide association study of gut microbiota in type 2... | reverse complement strand
AAAGGTGTTCCTTGTCGAATGGTACTTCCACGATGTTGTCTTCACACATCCACATGAAGGTCTGCACTCCCCCATACCATTCGGTTTCCGACCTATCTCTTTGGGGGCAGCCATTAACTTGGGATAATGTTTTCTGCATTCTTTCCTTCATAAAGTATGTTTCAATTACTATCGTTTAATTGTTAGGTTCAGCCCTTCGTGCAACGTTATCGACTATTGCACTACTATGGCGTTGCTGACTTCTCACGGCAAGCTTTACTCCGCTTCTTTCGTAAAAAAAAAACTATTTGAAGCGTCCGTGAGACCTCCTCGGATAAGGGCATTGTCTTTCCATCTTATACCCACTTCATTTACACCGACCGTTCCGAATAGCTATAGGGCTTTGGTTTGAGTAGCAACCTTACCCACGGTCATATGCCTTGTATGAAGTTTCTGTTCGTTAGGTCAGATGTTTGCCGCCGGCTTCTTTCAGATTTCACCTCACGATGGACACCCTTGCCTTTGGCTATGTAATTCCCGCTATTAGGGCTTACTCGGGACTTGCACCCGTTAGACAATGCTCGTGCCGAGCATACTACAAAAATTGCGGTAAAAACACCGCAATTTACCAAAGAAATTGCTGTATTTTTACCGCAAAATATGATTTATGAAAAAAAAAGCCACTATGCTTTACTTCTTCTTAGGTCTGCGACGAGCCCAACCTTCTTCCTCGAAGTTTGGCTCCTCGCCCTTGAACTTCACGTTGTCGTTGTTCTGGAAGAACTGGCGCCAATCGCCTGTATCCTCCTGAGGGCGAGACTTTCTTCCGCCACGAGATTCGCCACGGCTTCCACGGTCTCCCTTTCCACGAGAATCACGAGAGTCTCTTGCATCATCAGAAGAACCTCTGCGACCACGACCTTCCGAGCTACGACCTCCTCTTTCTGAAGAACGGGCGCCTCTGCCCTCAGAACTGCGACCACCACGGGCTGCTCTGCCATGACCTTCCTCATCAGCATCGTTACATCTCACGGTTCTGCCCTTGTACTCAGTACCGTTCAAAGCCTTCATCACGCGCTTAGCATCCTCCTCAGGCACCTCGATATAGGCAAACTTACTCAGCAGGTCGATGTGACCCACCTCCTGGCGACCCTTCACGTGCTTGTTCAGATACTGCATGATTTCGCCCGGATAGAAACCATCAGCCTTACCCAGGTTGATGAACAGGCGCTTGAAACCAGCCTCTGTCTCATGCTTTCTGCGGCCATTGGAAACCTTGCCACGGCCTTCGCCACGATTTCCACGACCCTCACCGCCACGGGAACCCTTGCCGGTTTCTGGCTTGATAATCTCAGGAGCATTCTTATAGTAATCGAGGAACTTACCGAAGGTGATGGTTACCATCTTCTTGATGATGTCCTCCTTGTCGATGTACTCAAACTGGCGGTTGATTTCTGCCATGTATGGTTCAATCTGATCCTCATCCACATCGGTCTTCATGATGTCGTCCATGGTCTTGAAGAGCTGCTTCTTGCAGATTTCCTCTGGGGTTGGCAAAACGCCGTCCACGAACTCCTTGCCAATCTGCTTCTCAATCTGGCGAACCTTGAACTTCTCTCTGGTATGGATGATAGAGATGGATGTTCCTTTCTTGCCGGCACGACCGGTACGGCCGCTTCGGTGGGTGTAACTTGCCACATCATCAGGCAAACCATAGTTGATAACGTGAGTCAGATCATCTACGTCCAGACCACGGGCTGCCACATCGGTAGCCACCAGGAACTGAACGGTATGGTTGCGGAACTTCTGCATAGTGAGATCACGCTGCTGCTGACTCAAGTCGCCGTGCAGCGCCTCTGCATTATAACCATCCTTAATCAGCTTATCTGCAATATCCTGAGTCTCCAGCTTGGTGCGGCAGAAGATAATCGCAAAGATGCGTGGATAGAAATCCACCACACGCTTCAGGGCGAGATACTTGTCCTTGGCATTTACCAGATAGTAGATGTGGTTTACATGCTCAGCACCCTCGTTGCGCGAACCCACTACGATTTCCTTGTGGTCGTGCAGGTAGTTGAGGGCAATCTTCTCGATGTCCTTGCTCATGGTAGCCGAGAAGAGCAGGGTGTTTCTATCTTCCGGAACGTTCTCAAAGATGGCATTGATGCTCTCAGAGAAGCCCATGTTCAGCATCTCGTCAGCCTCATCAAGCACCACGTTGTTCACGTTCTCCAACTGAGCCACGCCACGATTAATCAAATCGAGCAGACGGCCAGGGGTAGCCACGATAATCTGCACACCATGCTTCAGGGTGCGAATCTGGCTTCCGATGTCGGTACCGCCATAAACTGCGGCAATATGCAAACCGTCGATGTACTTGGCAAAACTGTTCAAATCGTCTGCTATCTGGAGACAGAGCTCACGTGTAGGACTGAGGATGATAGCCTGTGTCTGCTTGCTGCTGGCATCAGTTTTCTGGATAACCGGAATACCGTAAGATGCAGTCTTACCCGTACCGGTCTGCGCCAACGCAATCACGTCGTTCTTATTACCAAGCAAATATGGGATTACTTCTTCCTGAACTGGCATTGGATTCTCAAATCCAAGCTCTTCGATGGCACGGCGAATCTCCTCGCTCACGCCCAATTCTTCAAATGTCTTCAAATCTTTTTAACCTTAATTCATGTATAATCAAATAGAAGGCCGAATTCACCCTCCCAGCCATGAATTAGGGTGCAAAATCCTTCTAAAACGCTTGCGGCAACCGTATAGTTTTATTAAGATTGCCTAAATTCGGGTGCAAAGTTACGAAAAAACTTTGAATTTCTTGCAGATTTCTCTATTATTTCATTACCTTTGCACGAAATAACAAACAATCGAATGATATGAAAAAAGTAATTTTCACTCAAGAATGGATGGCAATGCATCCATACGAGAAACCTAATGAAGTGGATCAATATTATACGGAGTTATCCAATGAAATATACCACGCCCTCGATGATGCCTGCTTCACGCATCAGTTCAAAGACGTGGAAGATGCCAAGCAGCTCGCCCTCTGCATCGCCGGATATTTTGAGGACGTGCTCTCCGGTACTTGTATCTGGAAGACTTTCACCGCAGAATGCAAGAAGCGATATGGTTCATACATCCCGTTCTATGAGAACGAAAAGGAGTTTGTCAAGAACTCTCTCAATGAAGATGATGCGCCATACGATCCGGACGAGATCAACATCTCCGACATCAAGTTCCTGTGCTGGCACCATTACCAGCAGAGTGCCTACATCCAGGAAGCCGTACCTTTCCTCTTCAGTACGATGGAACTGGCAGCCAAACTGGTGTATAATCTTCTCGACAAGGAGTATGAAACTGCACCGGAAAACGAGCGCCTGCGTGAATTTCTCTGCGAGTTGCCTACAGCAGAAGACAAGTTCCTGGAATACAGAGACGTGCTGGCATGGTTTCACTATAACTGCTTCTTCAACATCAACAATCTCAAGCGCCTGCAGTTCGACCTCGAAAAGCTCGCCCGCTCTCCACAGGGCTTCAATGAAATCATCGCCTACTCCATCCAGATAGAGCACACGATGAACAGTCGCCACAATCTTTTGGCTCTCACCTCTGCTGAATGGCTTGCCAAGATCAGCGAGCATCATCCTGCCCACAAACTCTGGACGGACATCGATTACAAGGGAACCAGAGCCTTCAGAATGATGAAAGAGGATGAGAAATTCTTCTATCTGAAGGATTTGTATGAGGAGGAAGATGATCCGGAGAAGACATCAAAGGAGAATCAGGAGAAGGCAGAAGAAGGGAGCCTCATCAGAGTGCTCAAGGAATCTACCAATATTGGGGATGCTTCTTCCTTCCTCAGCGGCGAGAATGTGCTCGTATGCAATCTCTTCCGATTTGGTGGAGACTGGTGGCAAACCGGTGCTCTCCTCGATCCTACTTATGAAGACAACAAGGCTCAGATAGAGGCTGAGAGAAATATTCAGAAACACAAGAAGAGCATCCACGACTACAATCTGCTCAAGCAGAATGGCTATGGAGACAAGTTTGTGTTCATCGAGGATGTCAAGACGATGAAGGAATTCCTGAAGAATATCGGTTTCGAACTGCCTTCCAACATCAGTTTCCCTCAGAAATACGAAAAGGGAATCATCGTGTACGGAAGTCCTTATACGGGCATCAACATCAGCTTCGGAACCGCCCATTGCATCGCTTCGCCTGAAAACCCATACTACAATGCCGAGCGTGCAGCAGAGGACAGTTTCAATATCATCTCCGGCAACGGTCTTCCTTTCCCTTACGAGATTGTTTGCAAGCTGATAGAAAAGGGAATGCTTCCTGATGCCAACATCTTCACCAGCCGATATGTGAAGGAAGAGGGTCTGAAGATTACTCAGGTCAATATCCAGTTCCTTGCCGATTACTATCTGATGGGCAGAAAGGACAAGGACTTGTCGCCTGAAGAATTGTGGTAAAGATTGATTTCGTATATTCAAAAAGTTCACTACGCTAACGGCATTTTTTAAGGGGTTAGCGTAGTAGACTTTTGATATTTTCCCTATTTCAGATTCTTATCCAAGAACTCCAGCATTTTCTCCTGCGCCTTCAGTCCGCAGGAATGAGGAATGTCCCAAAGCTCCGTATCCAGCAGATTATCAACTCCCTGACTCTTCCAAACCTTGTGCATTTCGGCGAAAGCATCCTTTACGCCGGGCACTGGGAAAAGCTTATCTTTTGTGCCGTTGATGAAGAGCATCGGTTTCGGACAGGCGAGGGAAGCGATATGGGGATAGTCGAGATACTGGCGCAATCCAGGAAAGCAATTCGCAAAACCACCATTCTCCTTTCTGCCAAAACGCCTGGTAAGTTGAGCATCCGTGGTAATCATCCAGCAGATGGAAGCACCCACCCTGATTCTATCCGACAAAGCCGAGAGCATCCACGAACGATAGGCTCCCATCGAACACCCCACGCATCCGATACGCTTCGCATCCACCATCGGCAGCGAAGCCAGGAACTCGGTACTGGAAATATCGTCGTAAGTCATGAAGGCAGAGAGGTCACGACCCAGCATCATCATATTGCCGGCGATAAGATCGTATTTATTTCTATCCACGCCCTCCTTTCGGCCTCGTTCTCCCCACATCGGCGCATCAATCGAGAGCACCACGTAGCCATGCTTCGCCAGGTAATCGCCCACGTACTGGCCTTCATAAAGCTGGTTTACCCACGCATCTGCATCATCCAGAACCTCCTGGTTGGCAGCCTTCTTCTTTTCAGAAATCTTCCCATCCGCATCCTGCTCTTCAGATGCGATGAAGAAAGGGCGAATCATTTTCTCCTTTCCTATAAAGAGATGAGCACCATGGTCGTGGAGCACCACCACGGCTGGGAATTTCCCAGCCCCTCCATCCGGAATCAGAAGATAAGCCGTAATTCGGGAATAGGCGTTGATATTAAAGGCGATTTTCTGTGCCTTATATCCTTCTCTCTGTTCCTCGCCCAACACTTCCATATCCCAAGCCGCAGCCGCTTTCGGAGGCGTCATCATGCATTCAAACACCTTCGCCCTTGCCGCCTTCTTCCACTTCTTGAAGTTCTTAATCGGACTGTTGCCCCAAGCCATCGGATAGGTCAGTTCCTTCTTCAGCGTTTCTACATAGGTAGGAATCTCTCCCTGCCATTCATACTTCTCCCGCTTCTGAAGCTTCGGCTTCGGAGAGGTCTGTGCAAGCGATACTGGGGTTTGTGCAAGCGCCACCGACGCCTGCAACAATGCGATGATACTATATGTGATAATCCTTTTCATTCTCTTGTCTTGTTTTGTTAGAAATCTATCTTCCTGTTTATAAGATTAGTTATTGTTTGCAAAATTAAGAAATTATCCGCAAAAAGAGCCCAATAATCTCGATATTTTTGCGTACCTTTGCCTAAAACATTTATAAATAACGGATAAAACATCATCAAATAGAAAAATAAGACATGAAAATAGCAGTTTTTTGTTCAGCAAATAAGAATATCGACCCCGACTTCTTCACGATGACTGAAGAGATGGGAAAGTGGATGGCTGAGAACGGCCACGACCTGGTTTTCGGCGGCTGCAACTCCGGTCTGATGGATTGCATCGGCAAGGCAGTAAAGGCGAATGGCGGCAGAACCATCGGTGTGGTTCCTACGCTTGTAGAGCGAGGAGGCAGAACCTTCCCTGACCTCGACATCGAGATTCCGTGTGATAATCTCAGCGACCGCAAGGACCTGATGCTTGCCCAGAGCGACATCTTCGTAGCCCTTCCTGGCGGCATCGGCACCCTGGATGAAATCTTCACCATCGCCGCCGCCCACACCATCGGCTACCATCACAAGATGGTGATTCTCTACAACATGAAAGGCTTCTGGAACTCCACCATCGCCCTTTTGGACGATATGGCAGAGAAAAGCATGATTCGTGGCGATTGGCGAGATGTGATAGAAGTGGCGGATAACCTGGAAGAATTGACAAAGCTCTGCGAGGGATAGAACCCTCTATAGAAATCATCTATAGAAATGAAGTAAAGCGACCTTCTACCGAGAACACAATTCGGCAGGAGGTCGCTTTTTACGTTCTTACAAACCAAAACTCTTCCTGGCTTGCCTCAATGTATTCTCTCCCACCGTATAAGCATAGCAGGCAGAAGGAATGAAATGAAGCGTACCAAAATCCATCTCCTTTACTCCTCCCTTACTGATGGAAGTTACCAATGCCTGAGGCAGATGATTCTTCTCCATAAAAAACTGTAAGGACGAAAGTTCAGAAGGTCTGTCGAAGAACCTGTCCGACCATTTGATTTCCACCGCCCAATAAGGCTTCTGCAAAGCATCATTGATGCCCACCAAATCCACCTCGCCCTGCGAACGCCCCATCTTCCAGTTGGCATAGGCAATGTGCCCCTTTCTCGGAATCCACTGCGAATAAATGGCAGTTTCTATCATGTCTCCGATATTGTCATCCATGATCTTGATTGGCTCAAAAAGCGCACATCTCAGCGAAGGATTAGTCAGATAAATCTTGAAAGTAGTTTGGCGCTGGAATCGCTTTGCCGTATCATCCGTTCTTGTCACAACCTTTATCAGGAAAGCAGCCTCCAGATACTGGACGTACCTGCGAATGGTTTCCTTCTTGACACCCGATTCCTTCGACATACTTTCATACGAAAACTCCATACCGCTATGATAAGCTATCATCGTAAACAACGAATTCAGTTCCTGCACATCCGAAATGCCATAAAGACTCGGCAAATCTCTCAACAATACCTTATCTACAATATCGTGGCGAACAAACTGCCCCGGGTCTTCCTGCATTCGGGAAGAAAAAGCCACCTCAGGATAACCGCCATAATTGATATAGTCGAGGAAGAGACTGTTCAGCTTATCAATATCTATCGTACTATAGATATCGCTCTCTATCCCATCCCATTCCACCTTGGATTGGCGCATCAGATGCTCATATTTCTTAAGATGGATATACTCGAAGAAAAGCAACGGCGGCAGATTGAAATCGGTAAACCTGCCCGCTCCGCTTTCGTTGCTGCTCTTTTTCAATGCCGCAGCAGCAGAACCGGAAGCCACAAACTTCACGTTGTGATAAGTATCTACCAGGGATTTCAGATTGATTTCCCAGTCTTTGAGATACTGTATCTCATCGAAGAAAACATAAAATTCTTCCTGGCTGTCTTCCTTATCCAATATCTGTTTTGCCAAAGAAAACAACTGTTCCAAGAGGATATTATTATAGATAGGAGTTTCCACCGAAACATAGATGATATTCTGAGGCGATACGCCCTCGTCTATCAACCGCTGGATGGAATGATAGAGCATCACCGTCTTACCCACTCGGCGAGGTCCCATCAGGATGAGGGCACGCTGAATGCTGACATCCCTTACCAGTGGATAGAAGATGTCGAGATAGAGGCGAGGACTCATCTCCTGATAGTAAGAAGGTATCCTGCCTTCCGTCCACCAGGGGTTGTCTATCTTCAACCTACCTAATATCTGTTTCTCTAAAAGTGCCGTATATTCCATAATTCCAACTATTTTTGGGCACAAATATACGGATAAATTTCTTGTTCTGCAAGTTTTGGTAAAAATAAGCCTATATTTTTAGGCTTAATTTGCATTTCAAGGAGTTTTTTCAGACAAAAGCGTGCATTTTAAGGAGAAAGATGCTCAGTTTTTCTCATCTTCCATATTAATTTACGCTTATAACTTTTTGAATATCAGTAACAAAAACAAGGTTTGTAAATTAAGCATATTGAGACATGCTTAATTTGCAACCATATAGAACTCTAAAGAAAGAGTGGAAAAACAACTGTTAACTGTTAACTCTGTTAACCCCAGCTGTTCTTCCGCCCTTAAACTTTATTCTGCCAACAGCTTCTCAGCCATTGCCTTACCCAGAGCCTCGCACTGCGCCTTTACCTCTGGAGTAATCGCCTGCTTCATATCTACAGGTTCGCCCACTGGCTCGTAGTGGAGCTTGGTGTCGTTCCACTCCTGAATCTTTGCTACTGCCTTGCTTGCCCAGCAATGAGAACCGTACCAGCCAAGGAGGTGGTTCTTGACGTCCTTATTGGCAAGCTCGGAGAGGAGAACCTCCATCTCGTGATAAAGACCGGCATTGTAGGTTGGAGCACCTACGATGAGACCCTTGTAGCGGAAGATGTCGCGCAGGATGTAACTGTGGTGAGTCTTCGAGATATTATACATCACGATGTTCTTCACGCCAGCCTTGCTTGCCGCACGGGCGATGATTTCTGCCATACGCTCGGTGTTGCCGTACATGGTGCCGTAGCAGATAACCAAGCCCGGCTCCGTCTCGTACTTTGACATCTTATCATACATGCCGATAACCTTCTCAATATGCTCGTGCCAAACCGGACCATGGGTTGAGCAGATGTAATCCAGCTCCACGCCAGCCAACTTCTTCAAGGCATTCTGAACAGGGATTCCATACTTACCCACAATGTTTGAGTAGTAGCGAACCATCTCCAGCCAGAAAGTCTCGCAGTTGATTTCCGTATCGATGATTCCGCCGTTCAGCGCACCGAAGCAGCCGAACGCATCGCCCGAGAAGAGCACCTTGTTCTTCGCATCGAGGGTTACCATGGTTTCTGGCCAGTGAACCATAGGGATGAGAACAAAACTCAGATCGTGGTTGCCCAGAGAAAGGGTTTCGCCATTCTTCACCTCTACCACATCGTCGGTAACGCCATAGAAGCCTTTCAGCATTCCCAGCGTCTTCTTGTTGCCCACAATCTTGATGTTAGGGTAATATTTCTTGATGAGGGCGATGGAGCCGCTATGGTCAGGTTCCATGTGGTTGATGATGAGGTAATCGATTTCGCGGTCGCCAATCACCTCGTGAATGTTCTCGAGGAACTGGGTGAAGAAATCTACCTCTACAGTATCTACCAGCGCTACCTTCTCATCGTCAATGATATAAGAGTTGTAGCTCACTCCGTTAGGCAAAGGCCAGAGGCCCTCAAAACGATGCTTGTTGCGGTCGTTTACGCCTACGTAATAAATCTTGTCTGTAATTTCTGTCATATCTTTTATATTTTTATAATTCCTTCTTCTTTGCTTCTCCAAATTCCTTCGAAACATAATTGTAGATGTCCTTGCAGCATTCGGTGGAGAATTCTTGAGCCGAAACAAGGAGGCTATCCCATTGCGCCTCAGACAATCCGCGGTCGATGTCCTCGCGGGTGATTCCGTCCTTGATCAATCCGAACACGAAACCGGCATTGAAATTATCGCCGGCTCCGATGGTGCTCACCGGCTTCATCTTCTTCGAAGGATAACTCTTGGCAAAGCCGTTCTCGGCACGAACCTCTACAGGCTCAGCGCCCTGAGTGCAGATAAACTTCTTGCAGTAGAAACTGATTTCGGCATTATAAACCTTATCCGCCTCCGGTTTCTTGTAGAGGATTCCGAAGTCCTCGTGGCTTCCGCGTACGAAATCAGCCATCTCCAGGTTCTCTATCAGATTAGGCGTAATCTTCATGATTTCGTTCTGATGAGAAGCACGGAAATTCACGTCGTAATAGAGGATGGCTCCACGACTCTTGGCGTATTCCAGGAAGCCAGCCACCTGAGGACGAACCACAGGATTCAGGGCGAAGAACGAACCGAAGAGTACGATGTCGCCTGCATTGATTTCGGGAGTAGCAAACTCCAGCTGGTCGTGCGGATGATCCTTGTAGAAGATGTAGTCAGCATTGTTGTTCTCATCGAGGAAAGCTAATGAGAGAGGCGATTTCGAATCAGGGAAGATGCTCACATTGTCGGCATTCACCCCATTCTCCCTCAAAAACTCGATGACATACTCGCCGATACGGTCGTTGCCTGCCTCGCTGATAAACGAAGTATTCACCCCCGCACGCCCCAAAGAAATGACGGCATTAAACGATGAGCCGCCCGGCACTGCTTCTATCGGCTTGCCATTCTTGAAGATAATGTCCAGAACGGTCTCTCCTATTCCTATAACCTTGCGCATTGTATATTTCTGTATCTTGTTAAAAACTATATTCTTGTCAAAAAACTATATTCTTGTTCAACCGGAAACGATTCTTGCCTGACCGGGAAACAGTTTTCTATCTGAAGAAGAATTGGAATCATTCCCCGTCCGAATTTCCCCGGCAGAATTAATTGCAGGCAAAGATAAATGTTTTTGGCGATAATGCAAAATAAATAGCTGATATTTTTGGATAAATTACATTTTAGATGTAACTTTGCACATTAGAAATTTGCACAATGAATTTTGCACATTGATTTTTGTACATTGATTTTGCATAGAAATGAAATACAATACACATACACTCGACAACGGACTCCGCATCATCCATCTGCCTTCCGATAGCAAGGTAGTATATTGCGGTTATCAGATAAACGCCGGCACCCGCAATGAGGAACCTGGCGAAGAAGGACTCGCCCATTTCTGCGAGCACGTCACCTTCAAGGGCACTGAGCGACGCAAGGCGTGGCACATTCTCAACTGCCTGGAGAGCGTGGGCGGCGACCTCAATGCCTACACCAACAAGGAGGGCACCGTATATTATTCTGCCATCCTGAAGGAGCACATCGCCAGGGCAGTGGATCTGCTTTCCGACATCGTGTTCCACTCCGTCTATCCGCAAGCGGAAATCGACAAGGAGGTGGAGGTGATCTGCGATGAGATTGAGAGTTACAACGATTCGCCTGCCGAACTGATCTATGATGAGTTTGAGAATATTCTCTTCAAGGGTTCGTCCTTAGGACATAATATTCTGGGCACTGCCGAGCAGGTTCGCTCCTTCACTACTGAGGATGCGCTGCGATTCACCCGCAAGCTCTATCGCCCCGACAATGCGATATTCTTCGCTTATGGGGATATTGATTTCAAGAAGCTGGTGAAGCTTGTCGGGAGGGCACTCGCAGATGATGATTCGGGCAAGCTTGCTGAAGAGGATTGTCACGCAGATTTCTCGGGAGGAACGGGATTCGCGGGGGATGAGAATTCTATTACTACAGAAAAATCTGTGTCATCTGTGAAATCTGTGGGACCTAAAAATTATCCATCTGTGGGGGAAGAGATTGCCGGGCAGACGATCGTGATGCAGAAGAATACCCATCAGGCGCATGTGATGATAGGAACAAGAGCCTACGATGTGAACGACGACCGGCGAATGCCGCTCTATCTGCTCAACAATATCCTCGGCGGACCGGGCATGAACGCTAAACTCAATCTCGCACTGAGAGAGCACAATGGACTGGTCTATACCGTGGAAAGCACGATGGTGGCCTATGGAGATACGGGAACCTGGAGCATCTACTTCGGTTGCGATGAACACGACATCAAGCGCTGCCTGCGACTGGTGCGCAAAGAACTGGACCGGATGATGGAGAAACCGCTCTCCGACTCTCAACTGAAAGCTGCCAAAAAGCAGATTAAGGGTCAGATTGGCGTTGCCTGCGACAACCGTGAGAACTTCGCCCTCGATTTCGGTAAGAGCTTCCTCCACTATGGTTGGGAGAAAAACGTTGATTGCCTCTACGAACAGGTGGAAGCCATTACCAGCCAACAGATTCAAGACGTGGCAAGGGAACTTTTCGACAAAGACAGACTCATCACCCTGATCTTCAAATGAGAAATGAGAGGAGGAAAAGAAAGGCAACTGCGAAGGGAAAACTACACCCCCTGCAATTGCCTTTATATTACCTATTGAATTAATAACTGCCTTTTCAAAAACTGATTTCATCCGGTTCGGCCAGCAAACAGTTTTTTCTGAAACCCAACCGCCATGAAACAAAAAAAGGAGCTTTTCGCCCCTCATAGCGGAAGCCCATTTGGCTTCCTCTTCGTTCAAAAACTACTTTCAAACGCGGAGATTTTCATCTCCAATTCAAACTTTAAACACAGGGACTTTCACCCCCTAAAACTCTAACTAAACGCAGGGATTCACACCCCAATCTAACCATTTTTTCGAAACCCATGACTACGGTTCCGTTCGCATGATTCCCTCTTAGGAAACCTTCTTGGCTAAGCCTAAGCGAGGTCGTTCTTGATTGCACTAACCTCAGCTGCAACAGCTACCAATACTGCGAAAACCATACCTAAAACTAACATAATTTTTACCTTTCTTTTTTTAAGAGATTGCTTCCCGAAGAAAGACAACCTCAAGTTATCCTAATAATCTTTACCTATCTCTATATTGAAGACTCCGAAGAGCCTGTCAACTTTCATTTGTTATCCTATCTGCAATCTTTTGCCTTTATCTTAACTTTTCCAGCAATCTTTTCATGCTCTTCTTAGCAATCTCTTCATGCCTTCCAAGCTCGTTCTATGCTTATCCTAACAATCTTTTTTTCCTTATCCTAACAATCTTTTGTAACCTTGTATCTTATTTCTGGTGCAAAGGTATAACTTTTTGTGTGCGCACACAAACAATTTAAGAGAAAAGTTTCCATACACTCTGTTTTTTTGATTTAAGTCAAGAAACCGGGGTAAATAGTACCTGCATGGAAGCCAGCCAGTCATGCCATGGGCCTGATAAACCACCAGAATATCCTGCAGAGTGATAATTCAAGTTTCGCAAGTTCAGTCTATTTATATTATAATTAAGGTGATATCGTATCTATTTTATACTCAATAAATGCCCTTTTCGTACTAAAAACAATCATTTGATAACCATTTTTTAGCGATATTGGGGCTTTTTCCAGCATTTTTGCCACAGCAAATGCAAAAGGATAAAAAGGACGAATACCAGCGCCTGAAACACGCTGATATTCGCCCTTCGATATACACACAAATACTTGAGAGTCATTATGACGGTTCAAAATCGCCATTCTCTAACGCATTATGTATCAAGCAGTTATATAAGCATCTTACCATTTAAATTTCTATATCAAGTCTTAAGCTGAAAAATCCTTCCAATAAGTGCCCAAATTGCAGTTTTAGAACGAATTTAATAAAGGTATTTAACAAAATAGCGGGCAAGAAACAGATAAAAGACATGATTTTTCCAAGAATTTGGAGGAACGGAAAGATGTGTTTTCGGAGGGATTTGAATTGTGTACAACGGTGTTGATTTCAGCACAAGTACTTGATTATCAAGACTTTTTAGCAAACACATCTAACATAGATTTGCTTTCTAAGAAATGGCAAATCTGTTCAAAATCGGTCATGGTCATTTTCGGTCAAAATGAAAATGGAATTGGTCAAAGTAGTCTATAATATATTATAGGATAAAAGAGCGCCCCCGAAATGATTTTGACCGAAGATGACCATGACCAAATGACCGCTTCATCAAAATCCAGGGCCGCTAACCTTCATTTTTCTTCCAAATCAATCAAAATGCACAAAACGATTGCCAAAATATCACGATAAAACGTTATCAATCAAGCACTTACGAAAATACCACCGAAATCTATAGCGAAATAATTTGTTTTCAATTCCCAAAAGTTGTACCTTTGCACCAGCAATCGAAAGAAAGTTTCTCTTGTACTGGAAGTCAGGCTTAATAGACGACTAACCTCGGTCATCATTGATGACAGGCGTCAGTCATCAATGATGACCAAAATAAGGGCAAGAAACGGGGGGCAAGCAAAGTCACGTATCAACCAGACAAGGAAAGAGGGTAAGAATCCAGACGAGGCCGACCTCAACCTGGTGAAGACCGAAAAGAAAAATGCCTTCGCCGTATCATTTTTGTCTTACAAATAGAATATCGCCTCGTTGCCTTCATTGAAAAGCAGGTCGAGAATGCTCATGTTGGGCAGGAAACCATGCTTCTGCTCATACACCTGATAATAGCGCTGAGGAATGAAATCTGCATCAGGAAGAGGCTTTTTCGGACGAATCGCATCACGGAAATCCCGTATTTGAGTGTTGAATTGAGCTTGCGCCTCTGGGCTATTGAATTCTTCACTCTTCACTCTTCCTTCTTCACTTAAAAAGCTCTTCATTCTTCGTTCTTCACTTAAAACGTATCGGTCTGTAACCTTCACATGAGGACGGATGTCGAGCAGTTCTATCATCTTCTCCATGATTTCCATATTGAAATCAAAGAGGAATTCGTATTTCTTCTCGTAGAAAGGGCGGATGTCGTCCTGATAATACTCGAAGAAAGGACTCTCACCATAAGCCGAGAGAAGCGCATTCCAATGCACGTGGCGCCAGTTGGCATGGTCGGAAATGCGAATATCCTTCATCGCCAGCGAAGTGTCGTGATTGGTAGGAATGGTGAGAGAAAGAGGACCATTGGTGGTAGGAATGATCATTCGGTTGCGGTAAGTCTGCTTGATAAAGCTCTCATGGCGCTCTATCAGGCATTCCTCATAGCGGTTCAGCTTCTGATACCACTGCACAGGACCGAAATACGTGGAAGATAATATTGCTTTCAAAATCTTTTTCTTTTAATAGTTTGGGGTTCTTGAAATTTTCAGTCTCTTATCTATAAACTGAAATAGACCAACTTGATTGGGATAAACCAACTGATGAAAACTGGTTCAAAATAAAAATAAACTGTCAACAGTCAACAGTTAACAGTTTATTTTTCTATACTTGTCTAAAACAACTTATATGCTTTTCCGATAATCTGATGCTTGTGGACAATGGTTTTTCCTTTCGCCGTGCGCACGAGATAGAAGCGGCAATCCTTGCAGCCGCAGCGCTTGCAGCAGATGGTAGGAATGACGTATCGCTCCCTGCCCATGCGAATCGTATCGCCAGGCATCTGCTCGATGACTCCGATGAAATTGGCTTCCATCCAGCCCCGCACATAAGAGCCTTTCTTCTCCCTACCCATATATTTCGACTTCGGAGTAATGAGGCACTCTACGGAATCGGCAAAAACTATTGTCTCGCCACGGTGAAAAATATCGCAGTCAATCCTGTTCACTATCACTCTGTTGCCCTCCTTCAGCTGGGGAGGAAGCCCACCTTCGGGCACAGAAAAGACAGTGAATACATAGGTGCGGATGCCCCATGCTAAGAGCAATGCCAGTACCAATGAGAGGAGGAATTTGAATGCTATTTTCAAACCGTCTGAATCTTACTTTTGTTATCGACCTTACTTGATGTTATCGACAAACTTGAAGAGTCGGTTCCAGCGAATACCCGAGAAGCCCGGATGGTCTGGACTGTGGCTCCACCAGATGAAGATAGGTTTGCCCACCACATGATCCTCAGGCACAAAGCCCCAATAGCGGGAGTCGGCTGAATTGTGGCGGTTATCGCCCATCATCCAGTAATAGTCGAGCTTGAAGGTGTAACTCTTCGCCTGCTTGCCGTTGATGAAGATGCGGCCCTGGCGGTCCACCTTCAGGTCGTTGCCCTCATACACCTTGATGCAACGCTCATATACAGGCAGATTCTTCAGCGTGAGGGCGATAGACTGGCCCTTCTTCGGAATCCATACCGGACCGTAATTATCGCGCGTCCAACCCGTATAGGCATTCAGCGGATAGAGGTCGCCATAAGTAGCATCGGTATTGATGGAGATGCTCTCCACCAGATTCTTGTTGGCCTTCAGAGCGAGATAAGCCTTGCGGGTAAGCGGAATGGCACCCGACTGGTTGTAGGTCAGCAAGTCTTCATTGGTAATGCCCAACTCGTCTGCCAAATCCATCGGGAACTCGCCCTTGAGCTTCATCTTGTAGGTATATTGCACATTGTCTGGCTCCTTATTGGCCTTGCCGTCCAGATATACGATGCGATTCTTGATCTGCAGGGTCTGTCCTGGCAAACCAACGCAGCGCTTCACGTAGTTCTCGCGGCGGTCGGTAGGTCGGCTGATGATGTCGCCATATTCGCCCGGATTGCTCACGATGTAGCTTCTGCCCACCTGGTAAACCTGCTCGAAATACTGGCGCTGCTGCAGCGGATTCATCTTTCTCACGTCCTTGGAAAGTCCGTTCTGCTCCAAAATCTGCTCGCCGAATCCATACACCATCTGGTAGTAATCCTGTGCCTGATAGCGCTCTTCATTCACCAAGGTATCGCCCGCAGGATAATTGAACACCACGATGTCGTTGAGCTTCACATCGCCCAATCCCTTCACGCGGCGATAATCCCAATGAGGCCATTCACAGTAGCTCTTCACGTTGACCAGCGGCATGGTGTGCTGGGTGAGAGGCATGGTGAGTGGAGTCTGAGGAATACGTGGACCGTAGCTCACCTTGCTCACGAAGAGATAATCGCCCGTGAGAAGGCTCTTCTCGAGAGATGAAGACGGAATCACATAGTTCTGGAAGAAGAACAGGTTGATGAAATATACTGCCACGAGGGCGAATACCAGAGCATCTACCCAGCTCATGATGAAGCGTACAGGACCCTCGGAGTCCTTCCACCACTGCCAGCGTATCTTCTTGGTAATATACACATCAAAGATGAATGGCACGACGATCAGTCCCAGCCAACTCTTCAACCAGATGAGGAATGCAAGGTACAGTACTATCACAATGGCAAACTTCGTCCACTGCACCTTCATATTCAGTTTTTGTTTCTCTTTATCTATCATTTTTTTCTCTTTTTTCTGCTTATCAGATCAGAACGTTTTTATTAGGAACTGCTTAAAGATTCCATCAGAATTTCATCCTTAGAACCAATCTGAACCTGTTTATCATTTAGAACTTAAAGAGATCTGATGTGGTGAGCAGACCGGAATGGTTGGCTGTGAACTCAGCTGCAAGCACTGCTCCGAGCGCGAAGCCCTTGCGTGAATGAGCACTGTGCTCGATGGTAATCATATCGGCATCAGAATCGTACATCACGGCATGGATTCCAGGAACCTCGCCATCGCGCACGCAGTTGATCACCAAATCCTCATCAGTGATGTTCTGATCGCCCTCGTCGTGATGACCGTCCTCAGTCCAGTAAGTCACGCCGCGCTTCCAGTCTTTCTTGCGGTCGATATTGTCGATGATTTCCTCTGCCAGGGTGATGGCAGTGCCAGAAGGAGCATCGAGCTTATGTACGTGATGGGTTTCCTGCATACATACAGAGTACTGTGGGAACCCGTTCATGATCTTAGCCAGATAGCGGTTGACGGCAGAGAAGATAGCCACACCGATACTGAAATTAGAGGCCCAGAAGAGGGTCTGCTTACCGTCGGCGCAGAGTTTCTCCACGTCTTCCTTATGGTCTTTCATCCATCCGGTAGAACCCGAAACCACCTTTACATTGTGGGAGAAAGCCTTGAGATAGTTGCCGTAAGCGGCAGTAGGGTTGGTAAACTCGATAGCCACATCCGCAGAGCAGAACTCCGGGCTGTCGATATCTTCAGGGTTATTTACGTCAATCTTACATACGATTTCATGGCCACGCTGCAAGGCGATCTCTTCGATCATGTGTCCCATCTTGCCGTAGCCTATCAAAGCTATTTTCATTGTTATCTTGTTTTTTTGTTTATTCCTTTCGGCAAAAATAATCAAAAATCTTGGAAAAACCGATTTATTTGTAGAAAAAAGCGCATTATTATAGTAATAAATAGAAAATTTTGCTTATTTTTGCAGTGATTTGGGGCAAAATCGTATGATTCTAAACATTTTAGCCCACTTCTGAAAGAATTCTAAAAAAATAAAAGATATGAGCAAATACATATTTGAAACAAAGATGGAGGTGCGCGACTATGAGTGCGACATAGAGGGAATCGTAAACAATGCCAACTATCTGCACTACATGGAACATACGCGCCATCTCTTCCTGAAGGAATGCGGACTCAGCTTTGCAGAAATGCACAATAAGGGCGTGGACGCAGTAGTGGCTCGCATGAACCTGCAATACAAGGTGCCGCTGCAGTGCGACGATGAATTCCTCTCCCGCCTGTGGCTGGAAAAGCAGGGCGTAAGATATGTCTTCCACCAGGACATCTTCCGTGCCGGCGATGAGAAACTCTGCCTCAAGGCTACCGTAGAACTGGTGTGCCTCATCAATGGCAGATTAGGCAACAGCGAAGACTACGACAAGGCTTTTGAACGCTGGCTTTAATTAGCCAGCTGTATCAACAGGCAACAGTTAACAGTTTGTTTTAGTATAGGCGAAAACCAGAAAGTACGAAACGGAATCATATAAAGTTCTGAAGAACCAGAAAACAATCAAGATTCTGAAGAACCCCAAAAACGTTCAAGATTCAAGAACCAAATAAAGAAAACTATCATGGAGCAATTACTTCACTATGTATGGAAACACAAGCTGTTTCCACTTTCTCCTCTCCATACTACCGACCATCGGCAGGTGGAAGTCATCGACCCAGGGCTGCACAACCGCAATGCGGGGCCCGATTTCTTCAATGCTAAAATCAAGATAGATGGAATGCTCTGGGTGGGCAATATCGAAATACACGACAAAGCGAGCGACTGGTATCTGCACGGACACGAGAAGGACGAGCGATACGACAACGTGGTGCTCCACGTTTGCGGAATCATCGACCTGGAAGCCCGCAACTCCAAGGGAGAACCCCTCACGCAGATGCAGCTCAGCATCCCCGAAAACGTGCTCCGACACTATCAGGAACTGCTCTCCATCGACCAGTATCCACCCTGCTATCAGATTATCCCTGCCCTCACCCGACTCTCCGCACACTCCTGGATGAGCGCCCTGCAAACCGAGCGACTCTCACAGAAAACAGAAGCTATTGCCGAGAGAGTGAAGAAATGCAACGGAGACTGGGAAAACGCATACTTCGTGACCCTGGCCCGCAACTACGGATTCGGCATCAACGGGGAAGCCTTCGAGCAATGGGCTCTCTCCATCCCCCTGCACTCGGTAGATCATCACCGCGACGACCTCTTCCAGATAGAAGCCATCTTCTTAGGACAGGCTGGACTGCTCGAACTGTCAACCATCCCCAAACGCTATCAGAAAGACGCACTGAACGACGGATATTTCTCCAAACTCAGGAATGAATACCTCTATCTGCAACATAAATTCTCGCTCACGCCCATAGACTACAAGCTCTGGCGCTTTCTGAGACTGCGCCCGCAGAACTTCCCCCACATCCGCATCTCCCAACTGACCAACCTCTATTTCCGGCGCCAGGCAAGTCTCAGCCATCTGCTCGAAGCCACCACCGTGAAGGAGGTCATCGGAGTGTTGAAAACATCGGTTACGCCCTACTGGGAGACGCATTACACCTTCGGAAGCGAGAGCATACGCAACGAGAAGCACATATCCCCTTTCTCGCTCAACCTGCTCATCATCAACACCGTCATTCCCATCCTCTTTGCCTACGGACGGCACAGAGGTGAGGAAAAGTACTGCGACCGGGCTTTCGAATTCCTGGAGGAACTGAAGGCTGAAAACAACCATATCGTGAGAATGTGGCAGCAATGCGGACTGGAGGTGGAAAACGCCGGAGACTCGCAAGCCCTCATCCAACTGAAGAAGGAATATTGCGACAAGAAGGAATGTCTGAGATGCAGGATAGGATATGAGTACCTGAAGAGAAAGTAAAGAGTGAAGAATTCTACAGCATGTAGGGAAAAACCTTAGCTCTCAAAGGTGCAAACCTAACTATTAAATTACAAACAATAAATCAAAAACAACACCGTGGATCAACAAGAAATTTTAAATACGATTCTCCTCACAAGGCTCAACTACTTCAGTCTTGCGGGAATGCTGGAACTATATAGAAAGGTGGGCTCCGCCACGCTCATCATGGAGCACAAAAACAATCTCCGTGACATCCTGCCCGATGCTTCAGATAAACTCGTGAACGCCATCCAGAATAGCGATGAGGCAAGAAAAAGGGCTGAAGTGGAACTGGAATATGACCTGCGCTACGGCATAGAACCCCTCACGATGAACGACGAACGCTATCCCAGCCGACTCAAGGAATGCGACGATGCGCCGCTCATGCTCTTCTACAAGGGCAACGCCAACCTGAACCAGCAGCGCGTCATCAATATCGTGGGAACACGCCATTGCACTCCTTACGGCGAGGATCTCATCCGCCGATTCATCACCGATCTGAAGCAGCTCTGTCCACAGGTTCTCATCGTGAGCGGACTTGCCTACGGAGTGGACATCAATGCCCACCGACAGGCGCTCGACAAGGGGTATGAGACGGTAGGCGTGCTGGCTCACGGACTGGACGACCTCTACCCCAACCGACACAAAGAAACGGCGCTGAGGATGATAGAACAGGGCGGACTGCTCACGGAATTTCTGACCCAGACGAATGCCGACAAGATCAACTTCGTGCGCCGCAACCGCATCGTGGCAGGAATGTCGGATGCCTGCATACTGGTAGAGAGCGCCGCCCATGGCGGCGGACTCATCACCTGTGAAATCTCACAAGCCTACAATCGTGATGTCTTCGCCTTCCCTGGCAGGATAGGCGATGCTTACAGCGAGGGCTGCAACAACCTCATCCGCTCGAATGGTGCCATGCTGATTACGAGTGCCTCCGACTTCGTGAAGGATATGGGTTGGCAGGATGACGCCAAGCTGATGCGCGCCAAGCAGCAGGGCATTGAGCGCAGTCTCTTCCCCGACCTTTCTGCAGAAGAACAAGCCATCGTGGATGTTCTGTCAAGAAACAACGACCTGCAGATTAACATGATTTCAGTACAGAGCGGCATTGACATCAGCCGTCTCACCGTCCTCCTCTTCCAGTTGGAGATGAAGGGGCTCATCAGGACATTGGCTGGGGGAATGTATCATCTGCTGAAGTGAATTTTGGTAATATCAGAAAAAAGATGTAACTTTGCAGCCGCAAAAAAGAATAAGATGAAAATAGGAAATATAGAATTTGGCTCGCAGCCCCTCTTCCTCGCTCCGATGGAAGACGTAACGGATATTGGCTTTCGCATGCTCTGCAAGCGATTCGGAGCTGCCATGGTTTATACTGAGTTCGTATCGGCGGAAGCCTTGGTGCGAAGCATCAAGAGTACTGTCAACAAGCTTACGATAAGCGATGAGGAGCGCCCTGTTGGCATTCAGATTTACGGCAGAACCACCGAGGATATGGTGGAAGCTGCCAAGATTGTGGAACAGGCGAAGCCGGATGTGATTGACATTAACTTCGGTTGCCCGGTGAAGAAGGTTGCCGGAAAGGGTGCAGGAGCCGGAATGCTCCGGAATATTCCGCTGATGCTGGATATTACAAGAGAGGTGGTGAAGGCGGTAAACGTGCCCGTAACCGTGAAGACCCGACTGGGTTGGGATTGCGAGAACCTCATCATCACCGAGCTTGCCGAGCAGTTGCAGGATTGCGGAATCCAGGCGCTCACCATCCACGGCAGAACCCGAAGCCAGATGTACACGGGTGAAGCCGACTGGAGCCTCATCGGAGAGGTGAAGAACAACCCCCGCATCCATATTCCTATCATCGGCAACGGCGATATTACGACCCCGGAAGAAGCCAAGCTTGCTTTTGAGCGTTACGGCGTAGATGCAGTGATGATTGGTAGAGCCACCTTCGGAAGACCATGGATTTTCAAGGAAATCCGTGATTATCTGGATAATACGGGTGCAGCCCCATTAACCGTGGATGAGAAGATTGACCTTCTAGAGGAGCAGCTTCGCATCAACGTGGAGCGCATCGACGAGTACCGAGGCATTCTCCACACCCGTCGCCACCTTGCCGCCTCCCCTATCTTCAAAGGCATTCCTGATTTCCGCCAGACGAGAATCGCCATGCTGAGAGCCACGACCGTGGAGGAACTGAAAGAGATATTGAAAGAATGCCGGGAGAGAATCAAGGCAATACAATAAAGCAAAACGCCCTGTAGGAGCAAAAGCCTCGTATATGAAAGCTTTTGCCCTTACAGGGCGAATCCGTTATATCTTCCTTGTACCCAGGGTGTTGCCCTGGGCTAAGAGCTTATTGGGCCTTCAGCCCGCTTCATGAACCACATTCAAGAATTAACTGTTCATCTTGACGATCAAGAGTTAACAGGTTAACAGTTAACAGCTGATTTTCTATACTTCGCCCGAGAAATCCGAAGAGGGAATGTATCTCTAAATATTGGAAACTTAATTCCAACATCAAAGGAATGGCTTCCCAATATCGAAGGGCTTTACTTCTTCAATATTGAAGCACCTTCGAGCAGGGCGAGTGCCTTGTTCTCGTTCTCCTCCATGATTTCTCGCTCGCCAGGGCCTTTGTCATTGATGCCGCAGAGGTGCAGGATGCCGTGGATGATGACGCGATGAAGCTCATCATCGTAGGTTTTGCCAAACTGCTCGGCATTGGTGCGCACGGTATCGAGCGAAATCACGATGTCGCCGTTAATCACATCATCCTCATCATAATCGAAGGTAATGACATCGGTATAGTAATCATGCCCCAGATACTCATTATTCACTTCGAGAATTTTCTCGTCATCTACAAACATATAGCCTATCTCTCCTACCTTGCGGCCATGAGATGCAGCTACCTTGCGAATCCAGGCACTGGTGTCGCGCTTCTTGATCTTTGGCATTTTCACGCCATCTACATTGTATGTAATCATACTTTTTCCTCCTATTTTTATCTGTTATTTCTTAATTGTTTTGTTATTCCTTCATTCTTTATTTTTCCAAGGATTGCACGTCACTTCTCGATTCATACGATGAAGTTAGTAGGTGCTTCATTCCTGTCACACTTTCGCCTTAGGCAGGAATTCATCCACTTCTCTTCCGAAGAATCTCAACTCCCTGACGAGCGTAGAACTGATGCTGCTGTAGCGAGGATCAGAGAATAGCAGGATGGTCTCTACATCACCCAACTGCTTGTTGATGTCAGCCTGCTCACGCTCATACTCGAAATCCTTGGCGCTTCTTACGCCTCTCACTAAGAACTTGGCTCCCAGACGATGCGCCAGGTCGATGGTAAGGTCATCGTAGGAAACCACCTCCAGCCGGAATCCCTTAGAAGCATCACCTGCATCCACCAGTTCTGCACATTCCTTCGGGAAAACAGCCTTGATGTCCTCCACACGCTTCTCTATCTCCTCGTTAGCATGCTTCAGCTTGCTCATTGCCACGGCAATCACAAGCTTGTCAAACATCGGCAGAGCACGCTCCGCAATGTTCTGATGTCCTATCGTAAATGGGTCGAATGTACCCGTAAATATTCCTATCTTCATATTACTCAAATAAGTCTCCCTGCATCACATTCCCTGCATAAGGGTTTCTGCCCAGATGGTCGTAGGCAAGTTTCGTAGCCATTCTACCACGCGAAGTGCGCTTGATAAAACCCTCCATGATGAGGAAAGGCTCATACACTTCCTCTACCGTGCCCGCATCCTCGCCGATGGCTGTGGCTATGGTGCCCACGCCCACAGGTCCGCCACGGAACTTGTCGATGATGGTAGTGAGAATCTTGTTGTCTATCTCGTCCAGACCGTACTGGTCGATGTTCAGCGCCTTGAGCGCCATTTGCGCAATGTCATAAGTGATGGTTCCGTTACCCTTCACCTGGGCGAAATCTCTCACGCGGCGCAAGAGCGAATTGGCAATACGAGGCGTTCCGCGCGAACGGCGGGAGATTTCCACCGCAGCCGCATCCTCGATAGGCACTTTCAGGAGCATTGCACTTCTCCGGATAATCTTCTGCAGCGTCTCCGGATCATAATACTCCAGATGGAGATTGATGCCGAAACGGGCACGGAGAGGGGCTGTGAGCAGTCCGCTTCTGGTTGTAGCGCCCACCAGCGTGAAAGGGTTCAGATCTATCTGGATGCTTCTTGCCGAAGGTCCCTTGTCTATCATGATGTCGATGCGGTAATCCTCCATCGCCGAATAGAGATACTCCTCTACAACTGGCGAGAGACGGTGGATTTCATCGATGAAAAGCACATCATTCGGCTCCAGGGAAGTCAGGATGCCGGCCAAATCGCCCGGCTTGTCGAGCACAGGACCTGAGGTAATCTTGAATCCCACACCCAGTTCATTGGCGATGATGTTGCTCAAAGTAGTCTTACCCAGTCCTGGAGGACCGTGCAGGAGCGTATGATCGAGCGGCTCGCCACGGTATTTGGCAGCCTCAACAAAGATTTCGAGATTGTCCACCACACCGCTCTGTCCGCTGAAGTCAGAGAACTTCAGTGGTCGCAGTGCCTTCTCGAATTCCTTCTCGGCAGGCGTAACCGACTCATTTCTTATGTCAAAATCTTCGTTCATTCTTTGTAATTATCGATAATTATGGTGCAAAGATACAAGTATTTAGGGGAAAGACAAAATAAATAAACCAAAAAGTGAGAATAGGAGGAATACTTTTTTCATTGCTCACTTGCAAGCCTTTTGTGCGAAAACGAAAGGATAGACACATTAATTGCTTATAAATCGCAATTATTTCCAATAATATTTTGTCACATTAGAAGAAATCTGTAATTTTGCACCCGAATTTGAAAGAGAGGAAGCAATGAGAGATCATAAACGAGAGAGAAATATAGGATTTTAAAAGAAATAGAATTATGCTTAAGTTATTTCAAGGACTCAGCCGCTGGCTGGCCAATTATACATCTATTTTTGTAATAGGTGTAGCTGTGTTTACATTTTTCTTCCCACATACCTTCGACTGGGTGCGCGGAACAACCCAAACCGTCATTCTCGGCATTATTATGCTTACGATGGGGCTCACCCTGACTACCAATGATTTCAAGATTCTGGCTCAGCGTCCGCTCGATGTTTTCATCGGTGCCTGTGCCCAGTTTATCATCATGCCTGGTGTGGCCTACACGCTGGTTCATGTATGGCATCTTGACCCTGCGCTGGCGCTCGGCATTCTGCTGGTAGGTTGTTGTCCGGGCGGCGTATCGAGCAACATCATGAGTTATCTCTGTCATGGCGACGTGGCCTTCTCCGTAGGAATGACCTGCGCCTCTACCATTCTGGCTCCAGTAATGACTCCGCTGCTGATGAAGATTACGGCTGGCGAGATTATCCATGTAGATGCAGTGGGAATGTTCATCAACATCCTCATCGTCACGATTATTCCTGTAGCCATCGGCTGCGCCCTCAATTACGTATATGGCAAGAAAGAATACTTCCCTACCATCCAGAGCCTCATGCCGGGTATCAGTGTAACCTGTCTGGCCATTATCGTAGGCGGTGTGATTTCTACGGTTCACGATGATCTCGTAGCCCGTGGCTTGATGCTTTTCCTCTGGACTTTTGCGGTGGTTTTCTGCCACAATACCTTGGGTTATCTTCTGGGTTGGCTGGCAGGCAAATGTGCCGGATTCAATACAGCCAAGAAGCGCACCATCAGTATTGAGGTGGGAATGCAGAACGCTGGTCTTGCCACGGTGCTTGCCGGCAATTTCTTTGCCGCCCAGCCTTTGGCCGTATTGCCTTGCGCCATCAGTTGTGCCTGGCACAGTATTTCCGGCACGATTCTCGCAGGAATCTATCTGAAATGGGATCACATGCATGGGAAGGACTAATTCCTTTCCCACTCCATTCTCATAGAGATTCATTATCCTCTGCTGGAGCTTTCTTCCAGAGATTCCTTACTGGAGGCTTCCATAAAGATTAATTCATCCTTTACTGGAGGCTTCTCCTGAATCTTTACTGGAGTTTTCCATAAAGATCAGATCATTCTTTGCTGGAGGCTTCTTCAGAGATTAAATTATTCCAGAAAACTAAATAAAACAAAAAAGAAAAATATGCTCTCAGAGCTTCTGAATTTAGGGACTCTTTCTCTGCTTTCCTAAGTAACATGTCAGCATGTTCAAACTGTCCTTTATTCAAAAGTTCGTCCACTTTTGACAATTGAGACATTTCCTGCCGATGACAAGAAGTCATAAGCAAGAAATATAAAAACACTCTTTATAACGCTCATAATACTTCTTTCTTGAGTTTAAACAAGATCAGCTCATGTGAAACTAAACAATTTCACATGAGCTGATTTGATTTATTTTCCGGTTTGCAGCAGCTGAACTGCACGCAGAACAATCTCGTTCGTCTCATTCCATACCTGGAAATATTGACTCATATCCCAAATATCGCGCGCTACAAGGGCTTTCAACTGAATAGCTAAGTATTTCTTCGTCTGAGCCAATTCAGCCTCGTCCTTCGCCTCTATTTTCTCTTTCTTGCCATCCTCGATGATCTCATCCACAAGCGACTGAGGAACCTGATAGGTCTTCATGAACTTATTAAAGTCCTTGAACTGAGCTTTCAACTCTTTGCGATGAGCATCGATGAACTTCAGACTGTGATTGATGACAATGCTCTTAGCCGACAACTGACGATGCAATTTGGTGTATTTGGTCGTGTCGAGCGGCACGAAATAATCAGGCATAATGCCACCGCCGCCATAAACCACACGATGCTTGCGCAGGGTATAATACTTCAGAGAGTCGGACAGGTGAATGCTGTCCTGATTGGTAAACTCACCATGCTTGTATCGCTTGTCAAGATCCATCGCATAATCCTCGCGGTCGCCCTTCTTATAAGGTTTCTGAATGCATCTGCCGCTTGGCGTATAGTAATGGGCAATGGTGAGACGGATTTCACTGCCATCTTCGAAGGTAAGCGGACGCTGCACCAGTCCCTTGCCGAAGGTTCGGCGACCCACCACTACACCTCGGTCCTGATCCTGTATAGCACCGGAAACGATTTCTGCCGCAGAAGCCGTAAACTCATTAGTGAGGACAACAATCTTGCCCTTGCGCCAGCGACCATTGGCCTCAGCACGGAACTCCTGACGGGGAGCCCTGCGACCATTGGTATAGACAATCAGATCACCCTTCTCCAGGAACTCATTAGCTATCTTTGCCGCAGTCTGCAGATAACCTCCACCATTATCCTCCAGGTCGAAGATAAGGTCTTTCATGCCCTTCTTCTTCAGGGAATCCATCGCCTCGGAAACCTCCTTGTGACTCGTCATTCCGAAACTTCCCAGACGAATATAACCGATGCCCGGACGAATCATATAGGCTGCATCCATCGTGGTAACAGGAATCTTATCACGTTTCACCTTGAAGGTAAGCTTATCCTTGATGCCGCGACGCACAATGGTAAGGTTTACAATCGTACCCTTAGGACCACGGAGCCGTTTCATGATTTCCTCCTTGCTCATCTTGACGCCCGCAATGGCAGTATCATTTACCGCCACAATACGGTCGCCGGCGATAATGCCCACCTTCTCGGAAGGACCATTGGTAACCGGCTGGATGACCAGGAGCGTATCATCTACCATATTAAACTGCACGCCGATGCCATCAAAAGAGCCATTCAGAGACTCGTGCATCGACTGGGTTTCCTTGGCAGTGGTATAGGAAGAATGAGGATCCAGCTTTTCGAGCATTCCCCGGATGGCGTCCTCTACCAGTTTATTCTCATCCACACTATCCACATAGAGATTGGCAATGGCAATTTCAGCCCTCCCCAACTTCTCTATCGGGCTATTCTTGCCCATTTTCACGCGCAACTGGGCACTGACAGAAGTTACTGCCAAGAATGCCGCTAATGCAATAAACAGATATTTCTTCATTTCTAAATCTTAAGCTTTATGAAAGAGAGAAATCCTTCAAGAGTCAACAGTCAACAGTTAACAGTTCTATTTTCTATGGTTTCCCCATGTTTCAATGGTTTCCTCATGTTTTAATAGTTCCCCCATGTTTCAATGGTTCCCATGTTTTCAAAGGTTCCCCGTTTCAATGTTTCCCCACAAAAGCACTTGAATTCTTCACTCTTCGTTCTTCATTCTTCACTTCATTTAATCCATCGGTTCAGAATCTTCCTCTGGAATATCCTCCTCAATCACCAGATTGTCGATGATGAAATTCTGGCGCTCCATGGTATTCTTTCCCATATAGTATTCCAGAAGTTTCTGAACCTGGTCGTTCTTATGTAGCGTAACCTGCTCCAAACGCATATCAGAACCTATGAAATGAGCAAACTCCTCTGGAGAAATCTCGCCGAGACCCTTGAATCGGGTGATTTCCGGGTCTGGTCCGAGTTCACGGATAGCCTGCTGGCGCTCTTCGTCACTATAACAATAGTGGGTAATGAAATCGCCCTTCTTCTCCTTGGGTCCCAACTTGGCATCGGCATCAGCCACTGCCTGCTTATTCTTGATCTTGGTACGCTTGTTGCGCACACGGAATAATGGGGTCTGCAATACATAAACATGGCCCTTCTTGATGAGGTCTGGGAAAAACTGTAGGAAAAACGTGATGATGAGCAGGCGGATGTGCATTCCATCGACATCGGCATCCGTGGCCACAATCACCTTGTTGTAGCGCAATGAATCCAAACCATCCTCTATATCAAGCGCAGCCTGCAGGAGGTTGAATTCCTCATTCTCATACACCACCTTCTTGGTCAGTCCGAAGCAATTCAGTGGCTTACCACGCAGAGAGAAAACCGCCTGGGTATTTACATCACGACTCTTGGTGATGCTTCCGCTCGCAGAATCTCCCTCAGTAATGAAGATGGAACTCTCCTCCTTACGGTCGTTCTTCGCATCGCTGAAGTGGATGCGGCAGTCACGGAGTTTACGGTTGTGAAGGTTGGCCTTCTTGGCGCGCTCACGTGCCAACTTGGTCACACCAGCCATCGCCTTGCGCTCACGCTCGCTCTCCTTGATCTTGTTTTCCAGGATTTCAGCCACATCCTTATGGATATGAAGATAGTTGTCCACTTCCTTCTTCAGGAAATCACCCACATATTTATTGATGGTTTCCCCACCATTCGGAGTCATCGTCGTACTTCCGAGCTTGATTTTCGTCTGACTTTCAAAGACAGGTTCCTCTACATTGATGGCAATAGCCGCCACCAGTCCGTTGCGGATGTCGCCATACTCATACTTGCCGTAGAACTCCTTGATGGTCTTGGCAATATGCTCCTTGAAAGCACTCTGATGAGTACCTCCCTGAGTAGTATGCTGACCATTGACGAAGGAATAGTATTCCTCGCCATACTGATTGGTATGGGTAAAGGCTATCTCAATATCCTCACCCTTCATGTGGACAATATCATAGAGACCCTCATTGGTCATATTGTCGCTCAAAAGGTCCTGCAGACCATGACGGCTGAGGATACGGCGACCATTGTGCATGATGGTGAGACCTGTATTCAGATAAGTATAGTTGCGGAGCATCGTCTCCACGATGTCATCATGGAAACTGTAGTTCTTGAAGAGCGTATTGTCTGGTTCAAAAAAGATGAAAGTACCATTCTCATCCTCCGTCTTGGAAGTCTTGTCTTTCAGGAGATTACCACGTTCGAAAATAAGATGTCGCACCTTGCCGTCGCGGAATGACTTCACCTCGAAATGGGAACTGAGGGCATTGACCGCTTTCACACCGACACCGTTCAGACCGACACTCTTCTTGAACGCCTTGCTATCGTACTTACCACCGGTATTCAGCACGCTGACAGCCTCAACGAGCTTTCCCTGCGGAATACCACGGCCATAGTCGCGGACGCTGACACGCAGATTGTCCTCTATATCGATTTCCAGACGTGCTCCAGCCCCCATCTTAAACTCATCGATGGAGTTATCGACCACCTCCTTCAAGAGCACATAAATACCATCCTCAGGCAAGTTACCATCGCCCAGACGACCGATGTACATACCCGGACGGGTACGCACATGCTCCATATCGCTCAAATGGCGGATATTGTCATCTGTATATTCTACAGGTTGCTCCTGAGGGGTATTTGCCAGTTCTTCAGCAGCACCCTTTTCATTCAAGTTTTTATCTTCAGGCATAAATTCCTCCTTGTAATTCTGATTTTATTTTATACGAACAGTTGCTATTTACTTGATTTTCTTAATATAGCAGTTGCGGCGCTTGTGAAGGATTGGGTCTAAGACGCCCCATTGTCCCTGCACAGCAACATTGTCTTCCATTTCCACCTGTGTTTCTCCCCACTCGATTCCATACTTCTGATAGATAGGAATCAAGTCGGCAAAAAGCAGCGCATTGGCACCCTTGGCACGGTATTCCGGCTGGATACCGATGAGCAGGAGGTCAACGATCTTGGTCTTATGGAACTTGATGGCACGCAGCAGATGCCACCAACCGAAAGGAAACAGTCTGCCCCTATGGCATTTCTGCAAGGCTTTGGTAAGAGAAGGCATCGTAATACCGATTCCTATCATCTTATGATCCTCTGTAGTCCAATCCTCGATGGCAGTCACAAAGTTCAGATCGAGCAAAGCTAAATACATCTTGATGTACTGGTCTATCTGCTTCTGCGAGAGTTCAGAATAGCCATAGAGATGCTTGTAAGTATCATTGATGAGGTCGAAAATCTTCTGTCCGTATCCGCCCTGATAAATATCCTTTCGGGTAATCTTACGGGCATGGAGATTGTATCTTTTCTCTATCATCGCCGCTATCTTGGAATATTTCTCCGGGATGGTATCTGGCACTATCAGCTTATACTCTACGTACTTATTATTTACGGTAAAACCCTCCAAAGCCTCTACGTGCTCCGGATAATATGAATAATTGTAGATGGTAGGCATGGTGCCGAGCTGGTCAAAGCCCCAGGTAAGCATACCTTCTGGATCCATATCCGTAAAACCAAGCGGACCTACAATATCTTCCATTCCCTTCTCCTTGCCATATTTCTCTACAGCATCGAAGAGAGCCTTGGAAACCTCACGGTCGTCGATGAAATCAATCCACCCGAAGCGCACGGACTTACGGTCCCAACGCTTATTGGCCTTATGGTTGATAATAGCAGCGACACGTCCCACTACCTTGCCCTCTTTATAAGCAAGGAAATACTCTGCCTCGCAAAACTCGAAAGCGGCATTGCGATCTTTGCTAAGTGTGTTCATGTCGTCGCTGAAAAGATTGGGCGCATCATACGGATTGCCCTCGTACAGGTCGTAATGGAAGTCGATGAACGTCTTCAAGTCCTTCTTACTCTCGACCCTCTTAATTTCTATTAATGACATGATAATTCAAACTAGTTTGTTATTTTAAACATGCAAAAATAGCAATATTTCGCCAAACGACCAAATATTGCTATTATTTTTGCAGTTTTTTAGGGATTAGCACTTACTAAATCCCCCTTTCACAAATCACCAGCACATGGCTCTCATCGCTCAAAGTGGTGGCAAAGATATAGGTTTCTCCACCATCTTTCAGTTTCAGGCGCTTGCGCAATTCTGCCACGGAAAGGGGAAAATTGCGGGTGGCGATGTTCGCTTTCGTAATGCCGGAGAGTTGGCGTTTCAATTCCTTTTTATTAAAGGAGGAAACGGCGACAATGCGGAACGCCCTGCCTGGAAAAGCCTCGACAGGATCCTCACTTACGAAGAGATGACTGTTCTTGGAAAGCATCTTTGCATCATATCGCTCGGAAAGAACACCAAAACAACCGGCTTTCATCAGCGAGGCATTCGGTTCGTAGAGATACGGCATCTCATCAAGGGCTGGAGAGGTTATTCTATCAGGAGAAGCTATTTTCACGGCAGAAGAAACCATTTCTGTCTCGTCACAAACAAAGGATTGGGAGTCGTTGATGCAAAAGATTCGGAGATTTTCGTCATATTTTTCCCCTAAATCTGTTCCTGAAACCATATTCATGCCCATATTTCGCGCAGAAAGCACCAAAAGCAACTCCTTGCACTCATTGTTCACAGAAACAATATGAACCTCTCTTACGTGGCTCAATTCGCTCACTGCACGGTGCCAGTCGAGCATCGGGGAGAGTTTGATAATGACGTAATCTGCCTTCGAAAGCATCTCTTCCTGCAAAACGGTAACATCGGGCGTGCAGTCTTTCAAAGATACAACCTTATTGCCAGCATCGTCTCTACGGGCAGGATCGATGAAGATCAGCTTAAGACCAAAGTTGGTCTTAAGTAATGACTGAGACTGCTCTTCAGTTATGCCAAAAGTATCTGATGCAGCATTCTTCTTAGAGTGAAAAGAATGCAGCACCTCTATTCCGTCTCCATTCTTCACGCTGACATTCTTCAAACCCAATCGCTCGAAGTTTTCCTTCGCAGCCTCACAAAGATGAGCCTGACGCTCCACATACACCGACTTTACGCCCAACCGGGAAGCTATGTATGAGAAATCCACTCCGAAACCACCAGTCAAGTCAACAAACTCAATTTCTTCAGAAAAATCTTCCTCATTCGGTTCTCCTTCGCTCTTATTAACATATTTATCGCATTCTGTTAATATCTGTTGCTTTTTGCAAGTATCTTCATTTTTGGCGAATTCTGAATCAACTGCCCCTTCACTCGCAAATTCGCAAATTTTGGAAAAATGAGAATTAGAGGCTTTTTCGCACTCTTTTTCGTTTTCAGAAGAAGAAACTGACAAACCGAGCAATCTTGCCGCCAATTCTGCCTTATAAAGAGCTGTCTGCTCTGACGAACATTGCTCCATTGAGATATGAGGAGGATAGATAATGCCCTCAATACTTGCCCAACGTGGCAATTTGACATGCGCCATCTTTCGCCCACGAATCTGGTCGAGCGCGAAAGGCATATTTACTTCCGGATACTTGCTTCCAAGGAAAGCCAACTGGCGGACATCCTCATCCTGATGCTGGCGAATAAAATCTTGAGTGGCTTGATTCATTATTTCTGTTGAATGATTCGTCATTTCGTTACTTGTTCTTTGCTTTGAAGCGCAAAAATACGATATTCTGATGACTCTACAAAATTTTTAAGAGAATATCTGTCTGTTTTTATCCTCTTAAAAAGCATATTCCAAACCTATCAAAAACAAAGGTGAGTAAAAGGAAAAACAACCTTTTACTCACCTAAACCTTTGGTTCTCAGCCAATTATCCTTTCAAAACAAAGAATAAAAGTATAGAGAAGACTTCCTGCATCCGAAAAAGATGCAGAGAAATCCTTGATTACGATATTAGTCAGCCAACTTTGCCTTCAGGAACTCACGGTTCAAGCGGGCGATGTTAGCGATAGACTCGTTCTTTGGACAAACTGCCTCGCAAGCACGAGTGTTTGTACAGTTACCGAATCCGAGCTCGTCCATACGTGCAATCATCTTCTTAGCACGGGCAGCAGCCTCTACACGACCCT
>ERZ791632.89-NODE-89-length-34982-cov-36.6116_pt1 | contig 34982 bp, 27 predicted proteins | sample MGYA00510263_ERZ791632 | MGnify/ENA primary metagenome ERZ791632 (study PRJEB30046, sample SAMN00715181) | human gut metagenome | study: EMG produced TPA metagenomics assembly of the A metagenome-wide association study of gut microbiota in type 2... | reverse complement strand
ACCCGTCTGAGGGGTACGCATAATCTTACGATACTTACTAGTTCCTTGTCCCATAGTCAATCAGTTTTTTAAAGGGTTAATAATTATTTTTAGAAAGTGCAGCCTTTCTTCTAACGACAGTGCAAAGGTACTGCAAATATCCGATACCGCCAAAAATCACCCCGCAGAGTTCTGTTAAACGCCGTTAACATTTGCGCCGTTTTCCGTTAATAAAAACAAGTCTATCAGTTAGCTATGAGAAAACTATGAGTAGCCGAGAGTTTCCCTATGTTTTTCGGTAGAAGCGGTTACGGTTACAGAAGTTACAGTTTTCCGAATCCCCTTTACCTTCTCCCGTCTTTAGAAAGAGATTATAAATATATATTATTATATATTTATAATCTATATATATACTACTTACAATCCGTAAGTCCCCGAAAGGCACTTTACCCCCTCCATGAAAACTGTAACTTCTGTAACCGTAACCACTGTAACCACCTCTGTAATCCTCCTGATACTTTCCTGAGAAGAGCAGGGAATCATCACATTTTCTCAACTTTTATCAGAAAACCATATCTACACGATTGCCCTGCTCAACTTCAGCATGAACGAGGATGCATTCGACAAGGAGAAAATCCGCCATCATGTGCAGTTGTGCGATACTGCCACGGTGATGGAAATAACGGGGCTGTCGGCAGAGGAAATTCTGCTGCTGAAACGAGAGAAATAGATTACAGATATCACCGCCATGAGTTTTCATTCACTGTGCCCCACACGCCCTGAAGTTCCTTCACTGTGTCCCACACGCCCTGAAAGGGCAGAAGCTCCTAGCCCAGGGCAACGCCCTGGGCTAGGAGCTTTTGGAGTTTTTAGATACGGAATAAGTCATCCATTGTGATAACTTTCTGTATCCTTCCAGCATGCTCATTGAACTTCAAGCCGTATGTTGTGATGAGCGTAAGGTGAAGGGTGAAGAGTAAAATCGAGGGTAGCCTTTTCACACCCAAAATAGCTCTGGCATCTTGCATAAAAGTCTGGTTTGCTTCGAACAGGTCGGAAACAAAAAGGCTTTTCATGCTCATAGGGGTGCTGAGTATTGTATTATAGCCGCTTTAAATCCAAAAAAAAGTTAAAACGGGGGGGGGACGTGTAATCTTCGTTAATAGATTGTTGACACAACAAATACATTAGTACCTTTGCAAACGCAAAAAGAAATTATTGTCAGCGAGAAGAGGATAAGGGGGAAGTACAATCATTTAAACAATAATAGTAAATGAGATGATATTAAGAACTATATTTATAATAGTGTGTCTTGCGGGAAGCGTTTTTTATAGAGCTTGTGCTCAGGATGTTGCCATCAAGACCAATGCGCTGTATTGGATGACAACCACCACCAACGCAGGAGCCGAAATAGCCTTGTCGAACAAGACAACATTGGAGCTTTCGGCGGCCTACAATCCTTGGACGTTCAAGGACAACAAGAAGCTTCGCTTCCTCCTTGTGCAGCCCGAGGCTAAGTATTGGTTTTGCGAGAAGTTTGAGGGTCATTTTGTGGGCTTTCATGCCCATGCGGCACAGTTCTACAGCACTCTCGCCCACCGCCGCCGCGACGGCTATCTGGCAGGAGCAGGCATTAGCTACGGCTACGACTGGATTCTGCAGCCCAACCTCAACCTTGAGGCAGAGCTTGGCGTGGGCTACGCTCATCTGTGGTATAAGGAGAGCGACTGTATCCCCTGCATGAAGACATTCGAGCGCAAGCACAAGAATTATGTGGGACCTACACGGGCAGCTGTGTCGCTTGTGTATTTCTTTTGAGAAGTCAGAAGTTAAGCCGTATGCTTTATTGCTATGGTTCTTAAAACATAGGTAAAAATGAAACAAAGCAAAACATATAAATCGCTCTGCGCCATTGGTCTTGGAGCCTGTCTGCTCACGGGATGCGCAGCTCACAACACAGAGCGGAGGATCAGCCTTACGCCCTCGCCTTGCATACTCACCCCCGACACCGACCGCAAGGCAATGCTCGACGTTACCTTCCACGTGCCAGGCAACTATATCTCAAGGCGCAGCCGCCTTGTGGTGGTGCCGCAGCTGACGGTGGGCGACTCGCTGCTCAGCGAATATCAGCCCATAGCCATCTATTCGCCCATCTACAGCAAGAAGATGGAGCGCCGCCGCGTGCTTGAGGATTATATCGACATTTACGACGGTCACATCGTGAAGGTGGACGACACCTCACGCGACACGGAACTGCGTTATTCTACGCAGGTGGAGCTGCCCGCCGATGTCGATAGCGCCCGCCTTGTGGCGATGGTTTCCACCGACGGCTGTGGCGAGTGTTCAGGACTGCAGACTGTAGATGTGGCTTCGGTAGTGATGCCCGCCCCGCCCAAGCGCAAGTTCAATCTCTTCTGGATAGAGCCAGAGTTTAAGGTTCGTCCTAAGGTGATGGTTGGCAAGGGTGTAGCCAATCTGCAGTTTGTCATCAACAAATACGACATCAACCTCTCTATGGGCAACAACCGCCGCGAGCTTGACAACATGGTGGCAAAGCTCTCGCCTGTGCTTGGCGACTCGCTCGCCACGCTCACGTCGCTTAAGATTTTCGGTATGGCTTCTGCCGACGGTCCGCTGTCGTTCAACACTCCGCTCTCGCGCAACCGTGCCAACTCTGCCAAGGACTGGCTTGTCGGGCAGTTGGGTATAAGTGCTGATGTACAGCGGCTTATAAAGGTGGGTTCTCGTCCTGAGGGATGGCAGCCAGTCTATGAGGCAATGGCAGCTGACGCTCATCCTGACGCCGGCAAGGTGAAGGCCATCCTCGACCGCTACGCCGACCAGAACGATGACGTGGCTGAGCGCTACATCCGTCGCCTGGCTTGCTGGAAGGACATCCGCGAGCGCTACTTGCAGAAGGACCGCAAGGTGGAATACGTCTATACCTACACCATCCGCAGTTTCACCACCGATGCCGAGCTGCTCGACATGTACAGCAAGCGTCCCGACGCGTTCAACGAGGATGAGCTGCTGCGTGTGGCTTCGCTGGCTACCGACGACAAGAAGCGCATGGTGGTCTATCTCATTCTGCTGAAGCGGTTCCCGCAGTCGGCAATCGTGGTGAACAATCTTGCCGTGCTCTATCTGCGTGCGGGCAAGGAGGACGAGGCCATCGAGGTGCTGAAGCAATACAAGGCCGACGACCGTTTTGAGAAGATAATAAATCAGTAGCAGGACTCTCGTCATTGCGTAACTTGAGTCAGTAAGAAAAAACAAGAAAAAAAGAAGATATGACAATATCGTTAAAACGCAGTTGGCTTCTGCTTTTGCTCTCGCTTCCCCTGCTTGCCTCATGCATCAGGGACGAGCTCGACGACTGTCCGCCGCTCCGTGTGGAGATAGCCGTGAAGGACAAGAACTACTTCAACGTGGACAAGGTGGATATGGAGGAGCGTAGGTCAGACGACCTTGCCTTCCGTGAGTATGTTCCCACCTTATTATATATATTGCGTGACGCCGCGACGGGCGAGGTGGTTGATGAGCAGGGAGTGTTCCCTGTGGAGGGCGATGGCAAGACCGTGCCTGTGGAGTTCTGCCCATGTCTGCCTCATGGCAAATACATCCTTACGGTGTGGGGAGGACTGAAGGACATGTCGGCTCTTAGCGACGACCACCTGACACTCAACTACCACCCTGGGCATGAAGAGGGCGACGATGTGTATCTCGTCAGCGACACCTTGGTGTATGATGCCTACCGCTACAACTACACCGTGGAGATGGAGCGCACCAAGGGCAAACTGATTGTTCAGGCCGAGAATCTGCCCGACAAGTATAGTCTTATAGAAGTAGATGTGAACAATCTGTTTGGAAGAGTCAACTCCAATTTCCTAAACTCCGCCCAAACAAGCGTCTGCCATAAGCAGAGAATAAATGGTGAAGCCGACGTGAGGACGGATGTCATGCTTGCCCCGTCGATAAAGGACCGAGGCTCTGTGCTTGATGTCAACTTCCTCAAGCAAAACCCAGAGGGTGGCGACAAGCATCTGTTGCCCGAGAAAGTGAGCATCACGATGTACCGCAACGAGATTACTGTTCTGCGCTATGTGTGGGACAAGGACAGAAACGACTTCATCGTGTATATGCTTGTAAATGACAACTGGGAACAGGTGCATGGAATGGTAATAGACTAAGAATACAATAGATAATATAATAGATTTTTTGTTTAATAATTTAATTAACATCAAAATGAAAAAAAGTTATTTTTTCAGTGCGCTTGCAGCAGGAATGGTGATGTTTAGCGCATGTAGCAGCGACAACGACCTCGCAAACGGAGGCAATGGGTCGAATGATGCAGTACAGCAGATTGTATTGCAGGTGGCTAATGCAGGTGATGGAATGCAGACACGTGCTGGTCGTCCGCTCCTCAGCTCTGAGGCAAAGCAGACAATTGAGAATGTAAAGGTTATTATCTGCGATGAGTCTAATAAAATCGTAAAAGTGAAGACTTATAACGACTGGAACAATGCTGATTCTAAGGTATATGGAAAGGGTGGGGGCGCTCATGGACGTGAGACAACTCTTACATATACTGGCAACGAAAAGTTGGGTAATGGAACATATACCATTTATGCTTTTGGCTATTCTAACAACTCAGATTATAAAGATCTGACTACTCAGATAAGTGATTTGACAGAGGGTAAACCTTTCTCAGGAAATACTATTCTTAACCTTAAGGATGGTGTAAAGGGTGAGGAAATCTTTGCAGGTAGCACAGCACAGTTTGAAATTAATGAAAATCAAAAGGGTTTCACCCAGACTGTTGTGTTGAACCGTCAGGTAGCAGGTACATTCGGTTACTTCGATAAAATTCCTTATGTAGCAGGTGCAGCAAAATTGCAGTTGGTTGCTTCAAACGGAAACACTGGTCTTGTTTTGGGCGGCTTTAATAGCTTCGACCTTACAGGTAATGGCACAGGAAATGGCACTAATGTAAAGTATGTTGTTAATGGTGCAAATCCTGCTGCAGATAAAGTTGTTTATACTATCGATTTGACAAAGTGGTTCAAAGCTATTAAGGATGGTAATAATGATGGCTTGATTGATGCAGATGCTGATAACTGGAATAAGCCAACCACTATTACAGGTGCCAGCTTCAAGACAGGTTCTGTATTTGGCGGTTCTTTCTTGATTCCGTTCCAGAAGAATGATAACCAGACTTTCGTTCTGCAGTTGGTTAACAATAATGGCGATGTCCTGAAATCATGGGCTGTTAAGTTGCCTTCTGATGACGGTCAGCTTTCTGAATACACACTTTCTAGTTGGAATTCTACAACTTCAGTTTTCGAAAACACACCAGCCACAAAGGATGCAGCAGACAAGTATAGCGTAGTTCGCAACCACCTCTATGGTATCGGTGAGAGATCCTTGGATGAGCCTACTACTCCTGGCACTGATCCTGACAAACCAGAGCCATTGAACAAGAAGCAGGAGCTCACTCTCCGTGTGAACGACAACTGGGAGGTAATCCACAAGATGGAGCTTGAATAATATTAATCGTATTTATTCAAATCCAGCTTATAATATAAGCAATATTTAGGAGGTGATTGGTGTCTCCGCAATAGCCTGTGGGGTAAAAAAGAATGTAAGAATTAATATACCACAGACTGTAGCGGAGACCCCATAGCCTCCTCTTTTTCATTATCACATCCATTCACATCATTATATGACAAAAACATCATCAACCCCCATAGTTCATTTCCTCCTTGCTGCTGGTCTGTTCCTCAGCTGCAGCGCAAGCGACGATTTGTCCATGTCGCGTCCGCAAGGCGAACCACATGCCGTAGAGGTAAGTATGCGTGTTGGTGTGAGTGCGGGCATAGCCTCGCGAGAGCTGAACACATGGGATGGAGCGCAACAGGTGAACGACATGCGCGTCTATCTATTCCGCTGCCCGCAGGAAAAATACAAGACAGATGAGGAAAAATTCACCTATTATATACCCCAAAACATCAAGGACAAGGGATATTTCGAAGTAAAAGACTTCGATAATAAAACTCCCTACTATTCCTCCGAGCACAATGGCCAGCCCGAGCAGCACGCCTTTTATTTCAGTCCCTTACTCGAAAGCGGCTACTACTATCAGTTTCTTGCTGTGGGAAGAGACGACAAATACGTCGCCCCGCAAGACCGATTGCTCGAACAGTCTTCATTCAAGGAAGACTTAACCACCTTGCAGGTTGCGCAAATGTCGCTCGCCGAAAATGCCGTAAAGCAAGCAGAAAATGGGACATACAATTGCTCCGAGTTCTTCTCAGGCGTTATGCGCGACGAGACGACCAAAAACGAAACTCCTATACTCGTCACCGACGAGCCACCATATTTCTTCCGTGCCACCCTCACAGCCACAAGAAACGTAGCGGGACTGATGATCTACGTCACCAACATACCGTCGGTGGTGGAAACCAACACCCAATACGGCCAAACAGAGAAATTCACCCCAACCAAACTCTATGTCGAGGCTACAGGTCTTGCCACAGAGACGAAGCTTAGAGACAGGATAGCTCCAACGAGTGCCAAAATATATAAAACACAAACATTAGGCGAAATAGACCTTACCGCAGCCAACGGCTGGACCATCGACAACGAGGAGCACGTGTTCACCCGTCCTGCCGACGAGAAAAAGGGATGGCAGAAGAACAGCTACCTGGTGAGCAATTTCATGATGCCCACCCCCGAGAGCTTCATGGGCAACAGCCCTAATGCCGAAGGCTTAGGAGTGACATTCTATCTGCATTACACCGACGACAAGGGCCACCACCGCTACGACAACATCAAGAAGACAAAGAGTACAGGTGACCTTCGCCGCTTTCCCATCGAGGCCAACCACCTTTATAGCTTAGGCTCGAAAAGCTCTACATCTAACGACCCCTACGACCTCCAGAAGCATTATGAGCCGATAATGGTGGACATAGCCATTGAGATAGAGCCGGCTTTTGAGAAGAAGCACGAGTTTGAAACAGAATAATTGAACATTAAATATAAAGTATGAAAACAAAGATAATCATCGCAGCCAGTCTCTCTCTGCTCCTTGCCATTGCCACAGGGTGCAGCGACACCGACATGCTGCCCGAAGATAACAATGCCTCCACCACCGAGCAACCCATGCAGGGCGTAGTTCGTGTGCCCATCACCATTGCGTTGGGCGGATCGGGGGCAGAGGAGGGCGGCGGCTCGCGCGTTGCCCCTCCAGGCATCGACTCGTCAGGCTCCGACAATTCGCATGTGGATGAGAAGGACGACGGACTCTCTGAGACCAAGGGTGTGAATGCCGTGAGAGTGGTAGCTTTCCGCCGCAGAACGTCTGATGCAACCCAAGATTTTGAGTACGACCCCAAAAACAATATCCTGCTCGAAAATCTCGTAGAGAAGGACGTGGGGAAGGATGACTACTACGAGGGTCTGCCCCACAAGCATCTTGTGGCTACAGGAAATGTCAGCATTAGCCAAGGCTACGACTACCGAATAGTGGCTATTGCTTATAACAAAGACGAGAAGGCACCTTATCCTTATTACGGTGGCAACCTGATGGTGGGCACAAATATGCTCAATCTCTATAATGGCACTACGTATAATGATTTTTGTGCGAAGTTCGCATATTATATGGTTGACGATAAAAGTGACGACCGTGACAACAACTGGTTTGGTTATCTGAAGAAGGGGAAAGATTACCTCGGAGATCTTTTTCCTTCCCTGCATAGTGTGGATAGTCTCACCCGCCGTCTCGCCACCATTCCACAGATATTCTTTGGCGTGATCCATATAAAGGACGATGCCTCGAAAAATCCGATAGTCAGCTATACCGATTTTCTTTCAGAGAAAGACTCTCCCATTCCCTCTCTCACAGGCACTCTCTACAGAGGAATGGCAGAGGTGGTGGTCAACATCAAGTCGACATCTTACGACAAGAAAACTAATCCCGAATGGTACTGTCTGCTTGCCGACAACGTGCTTACCAAGGTAAGACTCCACGATTACGACGATTTCAAGCATGGCAGCGAGCCTGTGGAAAAATACAAAGTAGACAAAAAAACATACGGCACCTACACAGCCGTGGCTTATCAGAAATGCGCGAAGGTGGGCGACATCATAACGCTCAAGGCATATATGTTGCCCTGCAAGACCCATTTTGCCATTAGAGTGGGCTACGACGGAAAGCCACATGCCCTGAATCGCCAGATAAAAGCTAAAGACGTGTCGTCGGCTGACGCTCCAACTGGCGTTATCATTGTTGACGCGCTCAATGACCTTTTCTATCTGCGTAGAAACCATAAGTATGTGTTCAACTACACCACAGACAAAGGCTTGTCGATGGATAAGAATACGCTCCTCGACTAACAGCAGGAGCGGACTGCATTTCGGATAAAATCATAAATAAAACATCAAATTCTGTGATGAAATATAATTCTAATTTCTATAAATTCATATTTTTGGTATTGTTGGTCTTCATGGCTCTGCCCTCGTTTTCACAGGGCGTGGAGCCAAAGAACGACAACACAAGTCCTTATTTCGAGAGTGCTGAGGTGCGCGACTTGTTTAAGGATTGCAAGAAACCCATCTGGACCGACGACTGGAAAGACCTGCCTTCCGAGCACCCCGATGGCGTAGACTTCCAAGACGACAGCAAATACTACAACATGAAGTTCCGCCGCTTGCGCAACCGCCGTGCCCTCACCGGCGATCCATGCAGCGTCAACAAGCTCATTGGTGTGGTGGGCGTAGGCAGCTGGGTTAAGGACCTTGGAGCCTTGACCGACGAGGACCTCGACAACTATGCCCAGGTGAACGCCATCGTAAAGGCGGGCGTGACAGCCGACCCTATGGTGAGCGTCAGAGACATAGACAACTACTACAGCCGTGGCACCGTGGCGGGCTTCGCCATTGTGGCAAGCTCGGGCAGCAGCGTGCTCAGCCTCGACATCATCAAGGCCCTCTCCATAGGTTTCTATCGCGACGGCAAGCTGCAGGGAGTGAAAGCCGTGAGAGAAGGACAGGACGGAACCCTGATCACCCTGAAGCTCATACAGATACCAGGCTCCTCGGATGTGTGCGCCCTGCTCACAGCCAAGAGCGACTGGCTCTTTGACGAGGTGAGCCTCGACTGCTCGGGTGGAGTGCAAGCCGATGTGGCAAATCTCTACAAGATAAAATACGCTTTTGTGGGCAGCGAGTCGGAGTTTCCCATCACCATAACCGACGAAAATGGCACAGGTGGAATCGACGCCTACAACGAGCACTTCAAGGACGAGAACAAGAAGATAGAGTTCGGCAGCATGAAGGGATGGAATCCCGTGTTGTTGGGTATACCATTCCCCTTCACGTCCGACCATGCTAAGAAGATGTACGACAGCGACACCACCAACGTGGCAGTCATCACCCCAATCCTCAGCGTGGGCTATCAGGGTGGAGCCAAGTTTATGGTCAACAACGCCGTTAACTCCAATGCCGAGGCATTCGATGCGGGCATGGAGGTGGGTTATAAGTATAACATGGCTGGAGCACTCGCCCTCAAGGCTGGAGCGTGGATTAACATTTTGCTCTTCGACCGCAATGGCAATAAGGTGCAGGAGGAGACTATCTCTGCTCAAGTGCTCGGCTTGTCGCTGATACAGGCCAACAGCGGCATGATAAGCGTCAAGTCGAAAGTGCCATTCTCGGGATGCGAGATAAGGTTTCTCACCGTGCTCAGCGTCGACGTGGGCGGCATCGGCATCCACTACGGATTCGTGAGAGCTGCTCCCGATGTCTATCACCATTGCGACATCAGGCCCACAATAAGCAGCAACGTGTGTGAGTCGCAGACATCCTTCCGGCTCCGTTCTAATTCGGGCGTGAGCGTCACGTGGGCTTTGTCGGGAGCATGGAGCCTGACGGGACAGGACATTATGAACAGCACCAGCGTGAAGGTTACTCCCGACGGTCACGTCTACAACATGACAAAGGGCAAATATACCTTCAGAGCCACGGCGAAAGACGGATGCAGCGACGAGACCACCATAACCGTGGGCAGCTTCAATGATGGCAACACGCCCTGTGGCAATCCCCTGGTCAACGGCATGGACAACCCGAAAGACAGCATATATGCGCTCACCGACAAGATCTACCAGTCGTCTGGCTCGCTGCTCTCCATATCCGAACTCAAGAACCCCTGGAACATCCTCAACAAGGACGACAACACCTACGCTGAATATATAAGCGGACTGAACCTTGCTGACAACCTCTGCATCATCGGCATCAAGCGAGTGGACGGAAAGCTGATTTACGATGCCACCGACCGCCATGATGACGAGACAACCGAGGAGGCCGTAAAGCGGGCTGCCCCTAAGCGTATAGGCTTCGTGGTGGAGGCCAACGCCACGGTGCTCAACCTGCACGCCTTGCAGTTTCTGCAAATAAGGTGCTACAACAAGGGCAAGGAAGTCTACCGCCACCTCATCAGCGAGAACAACGCCATCGGCGCAGGTGTGGCAGGCTCCGACAGGGTGCAGAAGATAAGGTACTCCATCGAAGTGCCAGCCACCGACGGCGATGGCAAACAGATACAGATGGACGAGTTTCAGCTCTGGAATTCGGGTGTGCTCAATCTGGGCGGCTCGGTGCTGCGCATCTACTACGCCTTCATCGAGGAAGCCTCCGACGACTGCTCCTCGCCATTGGCATGCGGCAGTTTGGTGTTGTCTAACCGCAACTCCCATACCGTGATCAACGCCGACGAGACCAAGTTTGGCGGCACAGTCAACGTGCTTGCCATCGACGACAACCTCGGCTATCTGGTCGACGGCGACCTCAACACCTATATGGCTGTTGCTAATACCGTGAGCGTGGGCGTGGGCCAGACCTTTGCCGTGAAAATGGGCAGAACGCTCGACTACCACCACCAGTTGGGAGTGATAATCGACAACAAGACCTTCCTCGCCGCCGTGAAGGTGGGAGGATGGATTACGTTCAGCACTTATAAGGACGGCAAGCCAACTGGTGACGAATACACCGACTGGAAGGTGATAGGAGCCAAGGTGGCAGGCTACGGCGACAAGAACATCCTCTTTTTCCAACCCAAGAATGCCTACGATGAGATCAGGTTTACCGTGGCAAATATCGTGGGATTGCTCGACGTACAGAAGTTCTATGGACTGGTGGTGCGCGGCGATGTAGATAATGACGGCATCCCCGACTGCAAGGACGACTGCTCGTGCACAGACGAAGTGGAGAACATCGCCGTCAACCAAGTGTGCGTGGGCGACGACATCACGGTGACGGCCTCAGGCCTCCCCGGAGCGCAATACTATCTCGTGTTCGACGACAAAAGTGCTGGAAAGAATGGTGTGGTAGATATGGTGGCTACATCTGCCACACAAAACAATATCGCCTACACCTACACCACGACCACTCCGGGCGAATACCAGCTCACCTTCTACGACGGCAGTGGCACGCCTCTGTCGTCGGTAGTGTACAAGGTTCACCCCTTGCAGACACGATGGCTCACCACGGCTTCAAACAACGAATGGAACAAGTGGGACAACTGGAGTGACGGTTCGCCTTACTGCTGTACTGATGCCATCATATCGTCGGATGCCAATGTGTTCCCAGTACTCGGTACGGCAGAACATCCTGCCGACTACTGCTGCAAGGACATCTTCTTCGAGCCGCGCACGGCTGTGGAGAACATCACTTCGCTCAACTATCGCAAGGCTTGGGTAGAGATGGAGCTGAAGCCCAATATGTATTACAACCTCAGCGCACCGCTGAAGCAGATGTACACGGGCGACATGTTTGTGCCGACAGGCGCTTATCCTGCCTGCTTCGAGACTCTCATCGAGCAGAACTGTGCAGAAAACCGCTTCAATCCGAGCATCTATCAGCGTCTGTGGGCAACAGCTGCTCCGGGCAAGATAGCCTTAAAGGACGGTAATGGAGGCATTACTCTCGGCGACAATACGCTGGGCGTACTCGAAACTAAGTGGTCGCGCCACTTCAATGCCGTAGCCAAGGAATATGCCGCGGGTGAGGCATTCTCGCTATGGGTGGATAATGGTACGCTGCCAGCCGACCGCACATTCCGCATACGATTGCCCAAGACCCACAATCTCTATCACTACTACAACGACTACGACCATGAGGAGATGGGGAAGGAACAAGTGGAGAAAGACCCGCTGCAAATCTATCGCTTCGTGTATGAGACGGGGGCAGAGGGCAACTTGAAAGCAGAGTATAAGTATAAGTCGGAAGGCAAGGAAGTTAGTGAGGAGCGCACGGTGTTTGTGGGCCAAGACCAGTATCAAATCACTCTGAAGAGCGACGTGCCGACCAACACTTTCATGCTGGGCAACCCATTTATGAGCCATCTCGACTTGGAGAAGTTCCTTGCCGTCAACACCAATGTGGCGAGCGTCAGCATGCAGTTGGCAAAGAGCGAACAGACAGTAGCCATGGTGGCAGGCACCACTCTTTCGACTGGCGGCACGCAGACGGTAGCCCCCATGCAGTCGTTCTATCTCACAACGAATACGGAACCCAGCCCCTCAGCCACAATATTGCTGACCAAGGAGATGATCAACAATAAAGGAACATCCGAGGACAAAGGCGAAGGCAAAATGCCGGGGCTAAGAGTGAGGGTGGAAAGCCTTACCAACGGAAGCCAATCGGCAGCGTTGTTGCTGACCCACGAGGCAGTGGCAGCAGCCGACATCAACAGTGCAGCAGCCCCCACAATAATGGATGGCGAGGCAAAAGCCGATGTCAAGGTGTTCGGCATAAACAGTGGCAATGGTTTCGACATAATGCCACTTGCCGACATCACTCCGCTCGGAATCTACCTAAGTAAAAGCGACAGTATAAGTATAAAGGTGGAATCTGAAAATGGAGCAGATTCCAACGAATATGTGCTCCACGACAATCTGACCAATACAGATTATGCTGTAGGCAACTCCTTGACAGTGGCAGGAGCCGAGACATCGTTGGGACGATTCGTGATAAAGAAAGCCAATGCCATTGGCACATCTGTTGACCATGTGCATGGCGACATGAGCATAATGCAGGAAGGCCAGTATGTGGTGGTGAGGTCGGCAGACAACAATCTCAGTGGAGTGGAAATAGTCGACACGAACGGAATACTGGTGAGCAAAGCGCATGGCGAAGCCACAAACCAATTGAGAACACGTATAGCACACGGCATTCAGGTGGTGCGCATCACTATGGCGCATGGCGAACGCAAGAGCTACAAAATGATGTTCAATTAGACGAAAAGAGTGTGTCACAAGTCTAAATAATGTAGCCGAGGATGGGCTGAAAGGGCAGAAGCTCACTTGATAGCTTTTGCCTACCCATCCATAAAAGTCGAGGAGAGAAAGTGGAGTGCTAAATTGCTCACTTTCTCTCTTTTTCATATATATTTTTGACAATCAGAAAAAAATACGCACTCTTTTTACGTCCCTTAGAGACGTAAAAGGCTTGGAAATACCACCGATTATTGCTAATTTTACACGGAAAAATAAAAATAGCAATGGTTGAAGAGGCAAAAGAAATAGAAAATTCAGAATCTCTGGCTGTAAGGTTGATGAGATTATCATATATCGAGAGGATTGGAACTCTTCTCGGTATTATGATTGGTGAGGATATTTCTCCTCGGAAATCAATCGTGAATGAATTTCATGTTGCTTATGATACTATCAGAAAATTCTTGAAATTCGATACTACCATACAATTTGAAACCATTGCTAAATTCTGCTATATTATAGGCTACTATCTGCATGAAGAATGTGAGGCTGTAGAGAACTACAGATCTAAAAAGCATATTAAAGATAGAGACGAAAGACTTGGCCGCATCAATCAACTGCAAAGAGAATATAAAGAAATCTATGGCGCAGGAACTGAAGCGGTGGAAGATTTGATAAAAAAGAAAGTAGATCTCCGCCAGTTTGTGAACAAGGCGGAGTAATAATACTAAACAACAACTTATTCAATTGCAAACTTTTAAAAACCAAAGAAAATGAAAGAAATAACATGAACCACTAGGGTTTTGCTGGTCATAAGTCAACAACGCCTTGATAGCTGCCTCACCTCATGAAAATCATGGGGGCTGCCCTCTCTAACTAGTAAATGGTAGTTTTTAGTCAATCCTTCAAAAATTAAAGATTAAGAAAGGGATTATTATGGCTAAATTATTTTATAAGTCGCTGATTAAGCTCGCCCAGCTGAGATTAATCGTCGTAGTAGTTAACGTGAATCTTTACGATCATAGTATCCTCGTGCAGATTCCAGGAAAATATAACCGTTTTAAAATATTGAACGATAAAAAGAAGTAGAAAGATGGCGACAAATGATACTTATAATTTCTATGACCAGTCTAGACTGGTTCGCATAGACCATGTTGACAATTTCAATGAGCTTATTAATTTTACTCGAAATCAGGCATCTCAGGATGATGTCTGCGAGGCTGATTTTGGGGAGGTGGTTGAAGAGAATTCTAATACGGATGATAAATCCAAAGAGGAGGTAGCGAAGGTTACGGTCATTCCCCAAGAGCTTTCTACGCCCCAAGGGATTGGCTGGCTTCATAAAATGCAGGATGCGGGAGTGTTGGATGAGAACTATCAGCCTGCTTCTCAACTGACTGTTGCTCAGATGGGTTGCCTTGTCATGAAGGCTCAGTTTGAGCTGAATCTTTCTTCCTGCTGGAAAGATTTTTCCTTGTTGTGGAACATTAATAGAGAGAAGTTGAGAATGGGGTTTGTGAATGGTCAGAATACCAAGCAAACTATAGAATATAACAAGAAGATTAGCAAGTATTAGTACTAGTACGCTGTACTACTCCGTACTATTTTTATTTCAAAATATCGCCGTACTTTTGCCCCAGATTTCAGAACGATACCGGTTCTGAGGTCTGGGGCTTTTGCGTTTTCTATCGCCAGGTTGCTGGCATAGGTTTCCTGCCATGTTGTAAGTGGCGCAGCGTATCAGCCCATCGGTCTTTGACAAGGTTGATACATTTTTTATTGCAGAACTTTTTGTGAGGAAGTTAGAGGAGTTAATTCCTCAACTTAAAATATTTGCGGAAACTTTTAGCGTGTATTTTTTGCAAAGGTATCCATCGGGTACCTTTTATATGTTTACTTAATTTTTTTTGCTTATGATGAATTCAAAGATTCAGAAGGCGGAGGATGGCAAGAATGCCGGCTCTGCCAAGAAGAGTGTGCAGACTGCTGTTTTTGAGAATCCGGAGTTCGGAACGGTTCGCATCGTTACTGATGAGAAGGGCGAGCCTTGGTTCTGTGCGAAGGATTTGTGTGATGCGCTCGGGTATAAGAGAGCGTATGATACAGTAAAACAGCGTGTTAGGTCTAGTGATACTATAAAATATAGTGTCACTAGAACTGTTAAAAACCGCTATGGCGAATGTAGTGGAAGGGGGTTGGTTGTTCAGATGATCTTCGTCAACGAGAGCGGATTCTATGCCCTGGTGCTCGGTTCCAAGTTGGCTTCGGCGGTGAAGTTCAAGGATTGGGTTACCTCGGTGGTGCTGCCGCAGATTCGCAAGACGGGCGGTTATATCCCGGTGCATGAGGGGGAGAGCGAGGAGGAGACGATTCGCAATGCCGAAGAGATTCTCCGTGCCACCCTGAAGAAGAAGGAGGAACTGCTGGAGCAGCAGAGAAAGCTGCTCCAGGAGAGCAAGGTGATACTGGCTCAGCAGAAGAAACTCATCGGTGAGCAGGATGTGGAAATCCGAAGACTGAATGGCGTGGTGGATGAGCAGGTGGTGAATATCGCCCGAAAAGGTGAGAACATCATTCATCTGGAGCACCAGGTAGACGGGTTGATGCCGAAGGCAATCTACTCGGATAATGTCTTGGATTCCGTTTCCTGCTTCACTACGACTCAGGTGGCGAAGGAGCTGGGGGTAACGGCGCAGGAGCTGAACCGCTCATTGTGCGCCCTGCATATCCAGTACTACCAGAGTGGGCAGTATATGCTCTATGCGGAGTATGCGCACATGGGACTGGCGAAGAGCCGCACCCGATACAATGCCTTCCTTGATCCGAAATGTGATGGCAGAAAGGAGAAGATGGGCAAGGCGGTGACGCATACCTATCTCGTATGGACTGAAAAGGGCAGGAAGTTTATCCATGATCTGGCCCACAGATTCTGGGAGCTTGCCGAACTGTATGAGGTGAAGAATTTGGGATAATCATTAAAAATGGAAATATGGCGATAAAGCAACAGGTAATGGCTTTAAATCCGGCACGCAAGGGCAATATGGGAAGATTGAATTCTTCCCAGCCCCTGTATGTCTATGACACCCTGATAGCACAGCCGTGGCTGAAGGGTGTGATTGCGCAGATACGTGGGGAGAAGGCAATCCCCGGCGTAGATGCTGGTGATGAAAAGGCGGTGAAGAAGGCGAAGGAGGGGCTGAAAAGACAGCTGCCTATCCGTGCCATTCATTATTCTAAGTTCAGGAATAATCACCGCTCTAGTGAGGATGCGGTGCCTGAAAGCTTCCTCTTTCAGACGACTATTGATGTGGATGATGTGGAGTATGTGGATGCTGCACTGGAGAAGGCTCGTGAGCTGAACTGCAGTAACACGATATGGAAGGGGAAACTGCTGCATCTGGAGTATTCGGCTAGAAAGAAGCTGCATATCGATATCCGTATGCCGATGGGTATGACGATTGAAGAGACGCAGAAGGCGTATTGCGAGGCGGCTGGGATTCCCTACGACAAGAGCTGCATCACGCCGGAGAGGATCATCTTTATCACGGATAAGGACTCGGAGATTTACCGCTCGAAGGAGTGGTATGGGGTTCTGCCGGATGAGGAGATTAAGGCCCGCAGAGAGGCTTTTCTTAAGCGTGGGCTTACGATTGACGGTAAGGGGACGGCATCTTTTTCTTCATCGGAATTACGCGGAAAAAACGGAAACATTCCTGCTTCTGACTCTTCCTCGGATTACGCACGGAATTTAAACGGAACATCGACACAAGGTCGATATGGACAGGGGGATGAGTCTGCTTATCTGCAGGATAGTTATCATAAAGTTCAAAGTTCAAATCTCAAAGTTCAAAGTAATGACGATGTTCAAGACAATCGATTTCAGGGCACTGACAGCCATTCTGCTGTTTCTTCTGGCGCTGCTATTCAGCCTGCCCAACCTGGTAATAGCCATCGTGCTGATGATGATTATATCAGCCATACTGGAGGCTCTCAGAATGCTGATGCCAAGAATCTGATAGCTTTCGACCTCTTCCAGGAATCCGCAGGACTGAAGGGGATGAATATCGATACCATCGGGTCCAGACACTCCTCTCTGCTCGCCATTATGAGCGCTGGCGCTTCTCGTGTGATGAGTGAGGAGGAGCTGATGAAGGTGGTGGCGATGAGAATGCCGAGCTATTATCAGGAGAATGACTGTCATCAGCTGATCCATGACTTCTATGCGAAATATGGGGACAGCTCCAAGCCGTTTTCGAGAGATGTGATTCGCGTGAATGCCTTGGCGGAGCAGGCTGCTAAGAGCTTGCTTGCCGGGGATTGCAAATCCCCGGGACACCTGGCGGGGGGCTTTCTTGCTGGACAAAATGGTTATAGCTTGCTTGCCGGGGATTGCAAATCCCCGGAACGCCTGGCGGGGGACTTTATGGGGCAAATGGCAGGCAATGCTAATCATACAGTTCAAAGTTCAAATCTCAAAGTTCAAAGTTCCGAAGACGAGGAATATCCTGCTCCGCCTCCGATGCCCAAGAAGCTGCCGAAGCTGGTGGAGCTGCTGGTATCCAAGACTCCGGAAATCTATCAGCCAGCCGTGGCTTGCGCCATTTTCCCTCCGCTGGCTACCCATCTCTGGAGAACGAAATTCAGATATATCGACAACGTGGAGCACGAAGCTACCCTGATGACCTGTCTGCTTGCAGGCACAGGTGCTGGTAAAAGTTGTGTACAGAAACCTATCGATTTCATCATGGAGGATATCCGTAAAAGAGATGCTGAAAACCTGAAGCGTGAGAAGGAATGGAAAGAGGAGATGATGCGTAAGGGTGCCAACAAGGATAAGCGCAAACGCCCTGAAAATCTGATTATTCAGGAGATTGATGCCGATATGACCAACCCTGCCTTCGTGATGCGTACCGCTGAAGCCAAGGAACATTTCCTTTATACTTCGCTGAACGAAATCGACCAGTTTGATGCGCTGAGAGGTATCGGCAATCAGCAGTTCCGTATCATGTGCCTCGCCTTTGACCCTAGTAATAAATTCGGACAGTCTCGCGTGGGAATCCAGAGCGTTACCGAGCGTGTCTGCGTCCGCTTCAACTGGAATGCATCCACTACCATCGACAAGGGACAGCGATATTTCTCGAAGGTGCTGACGGATGGTCCGCTGAGCCGTATCAACTTCTGTACCATTCCGGAGCGGGAGATTGGCGAGGATATTCCCATCTATGGCACCTACGATGATGAATTCAGAAATTCTCTGAAGCCCTACATCGAAAATCTCTGTATGGCGTCGGGATTGGTGGAATGCCAGGAGGCGTATGAACTTGCCGTGGTATTGAAGAATGAGAATGCCGAGTTTGCACGTACTTCGCAGAACCGCATCTTCGAGAATTTCTCGTTCCGTGCCAACGTCATCGCCTACCTCAAGGCGTGCGTGCTCTATGTTGCCAACGGCTACAGATGGGAGCCGGAGATGGATGATTTCATCCGCTGGAGCGAGCGTTACGACCTCTACTGCAAGATGCGTTTCTTCGGCGATATGATAGCCCGGGAGAACAGTGCCGGCGAGAAGAGTTCGAAGCGTGGACCAGAGAATCTGCTTCAGCTGTTGCCCGATATCTTCACCATGCCGCAGTTGGATGCCATCCGTATGGAGCATGGATTGAATGCGAAGGGTACCCGGAATGTGATCAAGCAGTGGATTTACCGTGGGTATATCGAGCGAATCTCTCCGCCCGGCGAGGACGGGAAAAGCGGTTACGGTTACAGTAGTTACAGTTTCAAGAAGCTGAAGTACCGCCATGACGGGCTGGTGCTTGAAGCTTGATTTTTAAATTAATTGAATATTTATGGAAATAGTATTGAAGCGTATAGCCAAGAAGAACAGCTATACCATTGGTCACCTCTATATCCTGAAGGATGAGGAGGTAGAGAGAGTGGTTCACTCTTCATGGATGAACCCACAGTTGAAGCGTTGGTTCGAGCATAAGATAGATGCCGGAAAACTGACACAGGAGCGTTATTTCTGCGACACCCTGGAGCCTACGTGGCGCAACCTGAAGGGCGTGGAACTCCAGCCCGAGGAGGTGAACGTGCGCCTGGGCAGGGTTTCGGGCAAGAAGGCGCAGAAGATGAAGGGCACTACGGCGATTCCCGAGGGCACCTATCCGTTGCTCGTCACCAAGTCGCCCCGCTTCAAGGAGTGGCTGCCGTATCTGCAGGGTGTTCCTGATTTCGAGGGCATCCGCATCCATGCCGGCAACTACCCTGATGATACCCAGGGCTGCATCCTGGTGGGCGAGAACAAGGTGAAGGGTATGGTGGTGAATTCCCGTATCTGGCTGCATCGCCTGATGAAATGCATCAGCGAAGCGAGAGAAAAGGATGAATCCGTCTGGATTACCATCATCTGATGGGGCTGATGGCTCTTCCGATTGGGGGCAACTGCTATAGATTACTTACAGATATCTTCAGGATTCTCGGTCTTTTTTATAATATTAAGACCGGGAATCCGTTATTATTATCGAAGATAAAAGTAATCAAAATAATAAAAAAAGAAGAAAAGAAGAAACAATGCTCAAGATTGTAATGATCATGCTATGCGGAATTGGTACGGGGTACCTGCTCCGCAACAAGAAAATGAGTTTTATCGGCCGTGTCATCACGGCGCTTATCTGGGTACTCCTCTTCCTGCTCGGCATTGAGGTGGGAGCGAACCCTCGTATTATCAATGGTCTTCAGACCCTGGGACTCGAAGCCATCGTGCTTACGATAGCCGGAAGTCTGGGTAGTGCAATCTTTGCGTGGGTATTGTGGAGATATGTCTGCAGAAAGGAGGCTGGAAATGAAAGGTAGTCTGATTATCGTAGGCTTCTTCGTGCTGGGCATCATCGTGGGAGTGTGGGATGTGATTCCTGCCAGTTTCCTGGCGAGCGACGTGAGCTATTATGCCCTCTGCTGCCTGATGTTCTGCGTGGGTATCAGCATCGGTTGCGATACCTCTATCCTGAAGAGTTTCAGAAAGGTGAATCCCCGGCTGATGATGCTGCCGGTGATGACCATCCTGGGAACCCTTGCCGGATGCGCGGCTGCCTCCCTGATACTGGGACACCGTCAGATTTCCGACTGTCTCGCCATCGGTTCGGGCTTCGGATACTACTCATTGTCGAGCATCTTCATCACGCAGTATCGGGGTGCCGAGCTGGGAACCATCGCCCTGCTTGCCAACATCTTCCGTGAGATTCTCACCCTGCTCTGTGCGCCCCTGCTTGCGAAGTATTTCGGCAAGCTGGCGCCTATCAGCGTGGGTGGAGCCACCACGATGGATACCACGTTGCCTATCATCACCCGCTATTCGGGCGAGAGCTTCATCATCGTTTCCATCTTCCACGGCTTCTGCGTAGATTTCTCCGTACCGTTCCTAGTTACCTTCTTCTGTTCGCTCTAACGGCTTCCTTGCCTCTAGAGCTTTCTTGCTTTATCAAAATCCATTCAGCTCGATGTATTCATCATCGGCTTCAGATTCTGGGGCATTCGAGTCATCGAAGTAGATGCCGGTATCGGTATCTTCTGCTGGCTGGCCCTCGATATCGATTCCATTATCTTCAGGATTCTTCTTCTGAGAATCATTTTCTTCCTTCAGAGATTCTTCCTCCTTCTGGGAATCCTTATCCACTACGATTTCCGTTGGCTCCATCAGCAGGCGCATCTTGCTGATCTTCAGCGGTGCGAAGTGACGGGTATAGAACTTGTCGTAATCATCATACGAGAGATTTCTGCCCAGAAGCTCGAGGTTCGGCTCGCTGATTACGTAGCTTCTCGCCTTGGAAATCAGACGGAGAATGCCGGCTTGCTGATGCAGCTCGTTGGCATACTGGCGCGCCTCGTCGTAGTTCTGGAAACCGCTTACCTGCAGGCGATGCAACCCCTGGAGGTCTTCGATGCTGATGTCGAAATTGCGCGCCATATAGGTGGTGAAGTTATACTTGGCTACCTCGAAGAGCAGCTGGTTCTCGTTGACGGAATCTGGACTGTAGGCGAGCTGGAAGACAAAACGGTCGTTGCGGTCGGCTGAGAATCCTTTCTGCCGGGTGGAGTCCTGGGAGCTGAGCACATAGCTGCGTTTCGCCCAGACATTACTCAGGTCGAACTTTCCGCCGTAGAGTCGTCTTCCGGCATTCACGCCGTTTACGATCATTCCCGCCATCTCGCTCAACCGACTGTTGGGATATTGCGCTATCACCTGGTTCATCTTTTCCAGACATTCGGAAACCTTGCCCTCGTTGAGCTGGGTCATACCGCTGATGAAGAGGAACTTGTCGCAGTTGGCGCCAGTAGGGAACCGCTTGTCTGATATTTCCGAGTTGTGCATCACCACCTCGTACTTGCCCTCCTTGAATGCCTGGTAGGTGAGGGTGTAGATGGAATCTTCGATGTGCACACCCATCCTCGCATTCTCCAGATAGTAAGGGTCGGAGAGGAGGGCTGTGAACTGGCTTTCAGGGTAATCCTTCTTTAATTTATCGACATAACTGTTCGCCATCTGAGTTTGCTTCTTTCTGGAATAAAGCAGATACAGATGGTAATAGGCTTCGTCGAGATGCTTGAAATCCGGGTAGTTGTCCACCAGTCGGAGCAGCATCTTCTCGCTCAGAGCCAGGTTGTCGAGCCGGTCCTTGAAGATGATTCCGGCATGGTATAAGCCATTCGCCAGGAGCTGGTTGCTCGCTGACATCTGCTCTGGGGTGAACGGAATCTGAGCCAGATAATAAGCCCGCTGATGAGGGTCGAGGCTGGTGCTGTCGGCAGATGGCTTGCCGGATTCTTTCTGGGATAAAGAATGGGATAGAGAATCTCGTGATGCATCATTTAATGCATCATTCTGAAGCTTGGAATCTTGTGCAGAATCTTGACCTTGAGCTGAATCTGAACCTTGCTCAGAATCTGTTCCTTGAGCGATATTCGTTTCTTGCGCCGAAGCTACAACTGTTTTGTTGATTCGCTGCCAGTTGTCGAGGTTCTTTCGCTTGCCCCAGAGTTTCTCGAAGAGCGCCTTACCTTGGCTTACGGCTACAGGGGAATAGAAATACCAGGTATTGGTATTTCCGAATCCATTTCCTGATGCATTCCCGAATCCGTTTCCGGAATCATTCCCGGAACCATTCCCATCAACTCCTCCTTCAAATTCCGAATTCATCTCTGCACCGTTGTCCCATCTCCTTCTTTCTTCCTCTTTCTCCTTTCTTTTCAGGGCAGCTATCACACGGTCGATGGCTGCATTTCTGTCTCTCTCGTCCATTTTGGCAAGAGACTGCAGGGAATCCTGGAGGGCGATGGCATCGGTATAAGGCACCAGCTCGTCTAGCACCTTGGAGCGATGAGCCAGTTGCGGATAATCCTTTCTGTCCTGGTCGAGCAAGCCGATAGCTTCGCCATAGCAGCGCTTGGCATCAGCATATCGTCCGGTTTCCCAATACAGATTGCCCAGACGCAGCAGGAGTACACCCTTCTCGATGCCGTTTCGGGTAGCCTTCCGGTTGCCTTTTTCGTAGGCATAGATGGCACGCAGGGTATCTTTCTGGGCCAGGTGGATATTGCCGATGGCATAATATACCTGGTCCTGATAATCCTTGTTCTTATCCGATGCCGCCATGCGCTTGAGTCGGCTAATCATCTTCCTGCTGTTGCCCGAAGCCAAGACCTCGGTGATGGCGATGCGGGCATTAAACTCCAGTTCGTAGGGCGGATTGAGCCGGATGACGTGGCGAAAAGCCTGATAAGCCTCCTGCTGGTTGCCGATGGAAGCCTGCAACTGTCCCATCAGATACCACTGGCGGGCTTTCTGCTTGTGTCGCATCTCATGGCTTATCACCTTCCTGAGATAGGGAATCGCCTTCGGGGCATCACCCGTGTGGATATAGTAATCGGCGAAGGCATAATCCCATTCCTTCTGGGCACGCCAGTGGATGGAATCGCGCTGGATGTTTCGGATCACATCTTCTGCATCGTAGGTCCATCCCTGCTCGATATAGCATTTGGCAAGCCAGGCGCGCGCCTTGCCGTAGATGGCAGGCTGGGTGGCGTAAAGGCGGCTCATATAGGAGAAGGTGGCAGCAGCCCCCTCGAAATCCCCTTTCTGGAATTGAGAGCGGCCCATCAGCATCCAGGCTTTCCATAAAAACGGATTGTATTCCCTGCGACTGAGCCATTCGATATCTTTCGCCGTCTTTCTCTTGCCGGGTTCCCATACGGGGCGGCGCTTGATGCTGTGCTGGTGGATGGCTTTCTCGCATTTCTCGATGGCACGGTCGAAGTTGGCTTTGCCCAGATCGCGGCTGTTCCTGTTGCCTACGGTATAGAGCGGAATCTGCTCCGTAAAGTTGTCCCGGTTGCCTTCTTCCTTCTCCAGCGCCCCGTCGATATAAGCCACGGTACCATTATAATAGGTATTGTATCGGGCATTAAAGGCATGCCACCACCTGCTCTGCGCCGTATTCTTCTGCGTAGAGCATCCCGTAAGGATCGCTGCAATCACAGCGAGTCCTATCAGAAAAAGGAGCTGGATGGGGCTTTTGCCTTTCATGTTTTCTATTGTTTATCTGGCATCTTTCTCCTGATGCCCAGGACGATTTTGGCGAGTGCGAATACCACGATGCTGATGAAGATGATGGTGGCACCCGATGGCACGTTGAGCAGATAACTGATGTAGAGACCGGCGATGCAGTCTATCCATCCCAGGATGATGCTTGCCCATATCATCTGCCTGTAATTATAGGTGAAGAGGTTGGCGGTCATCTGCGGAATGGTGAGCAGACTGATGGCGAGCACGATGCCCACCATTTTCAGTGTAGCCACGATGGTCATGGCGATGAGCGTCATCATCAGGTATTCGATGGCTGTAACCGGCAGGTGCTGCGAACGGGCGAAGGTACTGTCGAATGCGATGTTCTGGATAGGGCGCAGAAGAAAGGTGAAGAGGAGGGCTACGATGAGGGCGAGTCCGCCCAGCAGCCACAGGTCTGCGCTGTCGATGGCAAGGATGCTTCCGAAGAGGAAGGAGGGCAGGTCGGGCATGAATCCTGGAGTCAGGAAACAGCAGATGATGCCCACGCTCATTCCCAGGGTCCAGAACATGGCGATGGCGGAATCCTTTCGCACATCTTTCTTGCGTGATATCCATTGCACTCCGAAGGCGCTGAGTATGGCGAAAACCATGGCGGAGAGTATCGGATTGATTCCTGTAAACACGCCGATGCCGATGCCTCCGAAAGAGGCATGGGTGATGCCGCCGCTGATGAATACCAATCGGCGGGTAACGATGTAGGTTCCGATAAAGCCGCACAGGATGCTTGCCAGAAAGGCGCCTATCAGTGCGTTTTGGAAAAATGTATATTGTAGTATATCCATTCTTTTACTTTGAACTTTGAACTTTGAGCTTTGAACTTTATGATTAGCAAAGCTGCTTAACTTAGAACTGCAAATTTCTAGCTTAAAAAGCCGATGACTTCATCCTTCAGCTGGTTGGGCAGGTTGATGCCTCTCAGTATCAGACTTCTGTTCCATCCAGCCACTTCTTCCGGCTGCATGGTATAGAGCACTTCCGAAAATTCCTCAACCTCCTCATCGGTATAGGCGTCGGCATCCCGACCGGCAAAGCGGTCGAGATCCTCATCATCGTAATATTCTATTTCTTTGGTGGCGGCTTCCATCATGCACTCCTGCTCGCACTTCGAGTTCTCACCGTTGCAGGTGTTGCACGATACGCCTTCCTGCAGAGGCTCCTCGTCCTCTCCCCTGCGGTGAGATACGATTCCGAATATGGCGCTTATCAGGCCTAATGCCACCAAGGCTAAAACTAAATATAGCATAAACAATTAACTATCAACTATTAACTTTCAATAATCTCAAACCCTACTTTCTTCAGGTCTTCCCAATAATGAGGATAGGATTTGCTCACTACCTCCGGATTGTTGATCTCGATCTGAGGGAACTTGAAGGCGAGAGGGGCGAATGCCATCGCCATACGATGATCCTCGTAGGTATCGATTGGAGCAAATGAAGGCTCGCAGGTTTCACCATCCCAATACAGGGTGTTGTCGTTTTCATCGTGGATGACATAGCCCACCTTCTTCAACTCTGTCTTCAGTGCCTCGATGCGGTCGGTCTCCTTGATCTTCAAGCTGGCAAGACCCGTGAACCTGAACTTCACATTCAAGGCACAGCAGGCTACCACGATGGTCTGAGCCAGATCCGGAGAACCGGAGAAATCGTAATCGAATTTCGGCAGAAGACAGCGGTTCGCCTTCAGCATGACATTCGAAAGATGGTCATGGTTCTCAAATTCACTTTTCACTCCCAGCAGACTGAAGATGTATTTCACCACGGAATCTCCCTGCTTCGAGCAGTCCATCAAGCCTTCGAGCTGGATTCTGGAGTCGATGTTGCCATTCAGAGCCATCATCTCATACCAGTAGGAAGAAGCACTCCAGTCGTTCTCTATCATATAAGATGTCTCCTTGTAAGGCTGTGGCTTCACGGTGATGGTGTCCATATCCGTCCAGTCGGCATCGGCACCATATTCCTTCATCGTCCAGAGCGTAAGGTCGATGTAAGGGCGGGATGCAATCTCTCCTGTCAACTTCAGTTCCAGTCCGTTCTTCAGAATCGGACCGATCATCAGAAGCGCCGAGATGTATTGCGAACTGATATTGCCCACTACCTCCAGGTGGCCGCCTTCCAGCGCCTTACCTCGGATGTGGAGTGGGGGATAACCTTCCTTCTTCTCGTAGGTGATGTCGGCGCCCAGATAGCGCAGGGCATCTACGAGGATGCCGATAGGACGGTTCTGCATACGCTCGGTGCCGGTGATGGTATGTTCGCCTGTGGTGGCAGAGAGATAGGCGGTCATGAAACGCATGGCTGTGCCAGCCGCCTTGATGTTGATGACCTCGGGCATATTCTGAAGGGCGGCAACGATTACTTCCGTATCATCGCAGTCGCTCAAGTTGTCGGGATGGATATGGCTTCCAGCCATCGCACTGATTACGAGAGCTCGGTTGCTGATACTCTTGGATGCTGGCAAGTTGATACTTGCGTTCAGTTGGCTTGGTGCCTTGATGGTATATTTTATCATACGCGTACCTTATATTATATATATTTTAGTGCAAAAGTACAAAATAAAAAGTATATACGCTAGTTTTCTTGCGAAAAGTTTTCGAAATATCTCAAAAAAAAGCATGGGCTGCCGTGCTCTGTTTTCATCTCTTGCTATCAATATGTAAACGAGATAGGGGTATTATTGGGGTATATTGAGATATGGTTATTTCAAAGTGTAAAAAACGACCCCCTAAAATGTCAAATTGTAATTTTGTGCGCGTTTTCTTTCAAAAAGTAAAACTGCCCCCAAAAATAACATAAAATAGCGTTAAGGAATGATACAACTTACCGGAATTTGTAGTACCTTTGCATCAGAAAAAAGAAACAACAGACAATAAGTAACAATCTAAAAATAAAAAATATGAAACGAATTATATTATTCTCATTGATGGCTCTCATGACCGTAGCTACTTTCGGTCGCAAGCACGTAGAGAATGCAACAGTAGTAGCAGACACTATTTTCTATGCAGAAAATATGAGTAATGTAGCTAGTGCAGATCAGGCTAGTTATTACAGATTGCTGATGACTACCGGCGCTGGCATCAATAAGAAGGATGTGTTCCAGGACTTCTATATGAACGGTAATCTTCGTGCCGAGGGTGGCTACAGCTTCATCGATCTCGGTAACGACCGCAATACGATCTTTAATGGTGAGGTTACTACTTACTACAAGAATGGTAAGGAGAAGTGGCACGGAAAGTATGTTAACGGCAAGCGTGAGGGATACTTCACTCTCCAGCTCCGTGAAGGTGGCGTGGCTATCGTTCAGTTCAAGAATGGTAAGTCTATTCACAATTACTTCATGGTAACATACAAGGATGGTACCACTGAGAAGAGAAATCTCTCTGAGATTCAGTCTTTGATGTAGAAGGTCTCTAGAATAGAAAATCTCTCTTAAATTAAATAGAAAATCTCTCTTAAATTAAATAGAAAAATCTCTCTTATATAAATTAAAATTTTATGTTGATATGACCAATATGGGGATGGCTTCCGGGAGGAAGGTACATCCCCTTTATTTTTCTGATATATGCATAACTGAAAAAAGGTCTGGCGATGATATTCGCCAGACCTTTTTACAATATTTAGAGTGCCAGGTCAACCTCTACCGGGCAATGGTCGCTGCCCATGATGTCGGTATGAATCTTGGCTTCTGTAATCTGTTCTCTCAAGCGGTCGGATACCAGGAAGTAGTCGATACGCCAGCCGGCATTCTTCTCGCGTGCCTTGAACCGGTATGACCACCACGAATAGGTAACCTCATCGGGATGCAGATAGCGGAAGGTATCTGTAAAGCCGTCGTTCAGAAGCTCGGTCATCTTCTCGCGTTCCTCGTCGGTAAAACCGGCATTGCGGCGGTTGGTCTTCGGATTCTTGATATCTATCTCCTGATGTGCCACGTTCAGGTCGCCGCAGACCACCACAGGCTTCTTGGCATCCAAGGCCTTCAGGAACTTGTGGAAATCATCTTCCCAGGTCATACGGTAATCCAGTCGCTTCAACTCGGTCTGGGAGTTCGGGGTATAGCAGGTTACGAGATAGAAGTTGTCATACTCCAGGGTGATGACTCTTCCTTCGTGGTCGTGCTCCTCCACGCCCATACCGTAGCTCACGCTCAGTGGCTGGTGGCGGGTATAGATGGCTGTGCCCGAATATCCCTTCTTCTCGGCATAGTTCCAGTAGCTTTCGTAGCCATCGAACTTCAGGTCGAGCTGGCCTTCCTGCATCTTGGTCTCCTGCAGGCAGAAGAAGTCGGCATCGAGCGCCTTGAATTGGCTCTCGAAGTCCTTGCCCACGCAAGCACGCAGGCCATTCACGTTCCAGGATATAAACTTCATATTACTTTGAACTTTGAACTTTGAATTTTGAACTTTGAACTCTTTAGATTCTCTTGCTCTCACCTCTCAGCAGGCTCATGAACTCCTGACGGGTGTTCAGTGAATTGAATACGCCGCTGTAATCGCTGGTAGTAGTGATGGAGTTCTGCTTCTCCACGCCACGCATCTGCATGCACATGTGCTTAGCTTCTATCACCACCATCACACCCTGAGGATTCAAGGTCTCCTGGATGCAGTCCTTGATCTGCTGGGTAAGGCGCTCCTGCACCTGAAGGCGGTGGCTGAAGATATCTACCACGCGGGCAATCTTGCTCAGTCCGGTAATCTTGCCGTTAGGGATGTAAGCCACGTGTACCTTGCCATAGAAAGGCAGCATGTGATGCTCGCAGAGAGAGAAGAAATCAATGTCCTTCACAATGACCATCTGGTCGTATTTCTCCTCAAAGAGGGCATCGGTCAACACCTTGTGGGCATCCTGATAGTAGCCGCGGGTCAATACCTGCATCGCCTTGGCTACGCGCATAGGAGTCTTGACAAGTCCTTCGCGCTCTGTGTCTTCACCCAGGAGCTTCAATACTTCCTTATAGTGTCCTGCGAGTTCATCCAATCCCTCGCGAAATTCTGTTTCTGGATTCATATCTTATTTACTTTGAATTTTGAACTTTGAACTTTGAACTTTGAACTTTATGAATAGTAAGACTGTTGAAATCTTCATTCTTCACTCTTCACTTTTCACTTTAATACTGCACGGTAATCTGGCCTTTTACCAGGCATGCCTGTCTGTATCCCAGGGCTTTCACCTTGGCAAGCACCTTCTTTGCCTCGCCCAGTTCGCGGAAGTTGCCCATGCGGCAAATCCATCTTGGCGAGTAGAAGTGCACATATACAGGCTGGTCTGGGAACTTCATCTTGATGTTGTTGCCCGTCTGTTCTGCCTTCAGTCGGTCGTTGCGTGAGTTTCCTCCGGCAAAGATCTGTACTCTATATCCTGTAACCTTATAGCTTCTGCGCATTACCTTCTTGCGCATATCCACTACAGGCATCTCGGTTTCTTCCTGATGTGTCTCAGCCTTCTGTGCATTGTTTCCATGCTGTTTCTCCTTGGCAGTTTCGTGCTGTGGCTCGGCCTTCTTGAGCGAGTCTGGAGTCTGCTTGTGAGAGTCCGGAGTCTGCTTGTGCTGGGTAGCTGGAGTTACTTCTTTTTGCTGAGTATCTGTTGGTTTCTTCTGTGGTTGTGGGGTAGTCTTAGTCTTATCGTCCTGTGGATTCACCTGATTCGTATGGGTTGGAACCTGTTTTCCGTTCACCAATTCGTCGATAGCCTTGCTTTGGTGTACGGTCACGACACCCTGTCCTGGATTCTTCTGCTTGAGATGATCCAAGTAAGTCTGCGCATTCATCTGGATAGATGAGCAGAGGATGAAAATCAATAATGTGACGAATTGTTTCATGACTATACCTTATTTAATATATATACCTTTTATTAATATATAATGTGTCAGCAATCTGTTTCTGTTATCCTATAAAGATAGGGAAAGGGATGCCCCCAGGAAAGAAGGCATCCCCTTTGGTAAATATCCTTGTGAGATTACTTCTTCCAAGCGTCGATGATACCCTTGAAATCAGCAGCCTTCAAAGAAGCACCACCGATCAAACCACCGTCGATGTTTGGCTTAGCGAAGAGCTCAGGAGCGTTGCTAGCCTTGCAGCTACCACCGTAGAGGATTGATGTATCCTCAGCAGCCTCGTTGCCATACTTCTCTGCTACGATAGAGCGGATGTATGCCAACATCTCTTCAGCCTGGTCAGAAGTAGCAGTCTTACCTGTACCGATAGCCCAGATTGGCTCGTAAGCAAGGATGATGTTCTTCCAAGCGTCAGCGCTCAAGTGGAATACTGAACCTTCCAACTCAGCCTTTACTACCTCGTTCTGCTTCTCAGCCTCACGCTCCTCGAGAGTCTCACCGCAGCAGAAGATAACCTTCAAACCGTTAGCCAAAGCCAACTCTACCTTCTCCTTCAGAATCTCAGCTGTCTCGCCATAGTACTGACGACGCTCTGAGTGACCGAGGATAACATACTGAGCACCTGTGCTCTTTACCATCTCAGCTGAAACCTCACCTGTGAAAGCACCCTTAGCCTTGTCTGCGCAGTTCTCTGCACCAAGACCTACAATCTCTGAATCCAAAACCTGAGCTACAGAAGCCAAGTGGATGAATGGAGTACAGATTACTACGTCGCAGTTTGGTTTGTCTGCTACCAATGCCTCGTTGATCTCCTTAGCGAGAGCAACACCGTCCTGCAGGTTCATGTTCATTTTCCAGTTGCCTGCTACAATTTTCTTTCTCATTTTTCTTTTCTTTTTAAAAGTTGATAATATTCTGTTCGAATTCTCTTTCTTTCTGATCCAGGCGCCCCAAGCCCAAAGCCGGTCGGCAATGGTGAGGAGTACCAGCGGAATGATGAACCAGGAGATGATGCCGGCTATCTTCTTGGCGGCACTTACTTCCGGCATCTTGCCGATTTCTGTCTTCTCCAGCGGTTTGCCTGCCAGGTCTGCCATCTTAGGCAGGTCGTTGTGGCTCCATTTCCTGATGATGGTTCCGTCTTTCAGCAGCAGGAGTCCCGGGTTGCTGCGTATCACGGTCTTCAGCGTCGTCTCGTCTGTGATGTAGAACGGGTATTCCGCTCCCGTGATGTCTTGCCAGTGCCTGATGGCTTTCTCCGTACTTGCCGTAAGGCAGAGGAAGGGATATCCATGGTCGGTGGCATACTCGTATATCTCGTCGATGCTTCCGAAGTTGCTGTCATCGGCAAAGTCGAGATGCGGCGAGATGAGCAGGAAGGTGTAGCCCTTGCGGTGAATCACTTCCTGGGTGATGTCTTCGCCCGTCTTCGTATCTTCTATACTGAAGTCGTGGATAGGAGGCACGTAGCCTTCTTCGGTCTGCACCGTCTTGCTGTCGATGAAGGTCCAGGTAGAGTCGGGATAGTTGTCTATCGTAAACTCCTTCCGTTCGCCGTTCTTCTCCAGGATGAAGGTGGTGTCAAACTTCGGCTGCTTGGCTCCCTTCGGAATCTCCATGCCCTTGGCTATGTTGGCGCCGATGTGATAAGGGCGGAAGTCGAACTGCGGCAGATACCACAGGCTCCAGATGCTCATCACGATGGAGAAGAGGAAGGTGTAGTTGATCACCACCCACTGTGTCTGTCTCGAAATGAGTCTCGGCATCTCCAGCGGCTTTCTCCAGAGCAGGATGGCGAATATCAGGAGGATGATGTTCTTGATGAATGTCTCCATATTGGTGAGCACTACGGCATCACCGAAGCATCCGCAATCCTTTACTGGGTCTGCGATGACGATCCAGAGTGTAATCAGCGTCATCACAATCATCACGGCAAGGGTAATCTTGCTCGTCAGTCTCCGTCGGATGGCGAAGAGAAGGAAGATACCGATGGCAAACTCAGCAGTGGCAAGCAATACCGACATCACCAGGGTGCTCCAGTCGGGAAATATCCAGTCGATATGCAGCGCTTCCAGATAGTCGGTTATCTTGTATTGCGTGCCCAGTGGATCCATTCCCTTCACGAATCCTGAGAAGATGAAGGTTACAGCCACGAGCAGTCGCCCGATATTCACCGATGTTTTTGTTATAATCTGCTTTGCCGTCATATCATTTTCCTCTTTTACCTGATAGAATGAGCCTTTTTGTTTATAGGATGAGCCTTCTTACTTTTCTCCCATTTTGATGGCACCGAAAACTGCGTAGTTGATGATGTCCATATAGTTGGCATCAATGCCTTCTGATACGAGTGTGGCTCCAGCGATATCCTCGATTTCCTTTACTCGCTGTATCTTGGTGAGAATAAAGTCGGTATAGCTGCTCACTCGCATCGATCGCCAGGCCTCGTCGTAGTCGTGATTCTTCTTGAGCATCAGTTGCAGGGCTTCCTGGGCATGCTTGTCGTAGAGCTTCATCGCCTCTTCCGGTGTCATATCTACTTCATCTACGAATGGTTTTTCCAGCTGGATGAGTCCTACGATACCATAATTAATAAGCGCGATAAACTCCGGACGGATGCCTTCGCCTACGAGAGATTCTTTCTTGATTTCAAGCGAGCGGATGCGCTTCGCCTTGATATAGAGTTGGTCGGTTAAGGAAGATGGACGCAAGATTCTCCAAGAGGCTCCATAATCGTGAAGCTTCTTCTCAAATAATGCCCTGCATTCTCCCATAACAACTTTAAACTGCTGTTCTGTTTTCAATAAATCTGCCATAATAATTTCGAAATTCGGTGCAAATTTACGCATTTATTATGAAATAGCCAAATATTTATTTTGTTTTTCGCTTAAATTACAGTAACTTTAGATAAGTTACGCTGCACTCGGAAGAAAAAATAAATCGCGATTTATTTTGTTTTTCGCTCATTTTGCAGTAACTTTGCACCCCGAAATTAAATGAGTATGAGAAATTTGACCAATGCCGAACTGGCGCAAATACTAGATAAGGATATTTTTCACGAGATTTCAGAGGCGGCGGATGCGCTGTCTGTGGAATGCTATGTAGTAGGTGGATATGTGCGCGACCTCTTCCTGGAGCGCCCTTCCAATGACATTGATGTCGTGGTGGTGGGTAGCGGAATTGAGGTGGCTTCTGCCCTCAAGAAGAAGCTGGGCAAGAAGGCACATCTCTCGGTGTTCCGTAATTTCGGAACCGCACAGGTTAAGTATAAGGATACAGAAGTGGAGTTCGTGGGAGCACGAAAGGAAAGTTACAACCGTGATTCGCGCAAGCCGATTGTAGAGGATGGAACCCTGGAGGATGACCAGAACCGTCGCGACTTCACCATCAATGCCATGGCGGTCTGCCTGAACAAGGACCGTTTTGGTGAACTTGTCGATCCGTTTGATGGTGTCTATGACCTGGAAGATGGCATCATCGCCACTCCGCTCGATCCGGATATCACCTTTTCTGATGACCCGCTCCGTATGATGAGATGTGTGCGTTTTGCCACCCAGCTCAATTTCCAGATAGAAGATGAGACTTATGCTGCTCTCTCGCGCAATGCCGAACGACTGAAGATTATCAGTGGCGAGCGTATCTGCGACGAGATGAACAAGATCATGCTCTCCAAGCATCCCAGCAGCGGCTTCTATTATCTGAAGGATACCGGACTGCTCGATCTCATCCTGCCGGAACTGGTGGCGATGGATAAGGTGGAGACCCGTAACGGAAAAGCCCACAAGAACAATTACGACCATACGATGGAGGTGCTGGAGAATGTCTGCAAGCATTCTGATAACCTCTGGCTTCGCTGGGCTGCCCTCTTCCATGATATAGGCAAGCCGAGGAGCAAGCGATGGGACAACAACATCGGATGGACTTTCTACAGCCATAACATTATCGGTGCTAAGATGATTCCTAACATCTTCCGCCGCATGAAACTGCCGATGGATGCCAAGATGAAGTATGTGCAGAAGCTGGTGGAGCTCCACATGCGTCCGATCGTGATAGCGGATGAAGAGGTGACTGACAGCGCCGTGCGCCGACTGCTGAACGATGCGGGTGATGACATCAACGACCTGATGACGCTTTGCGAGGCTGATATCACCAGCAAGAACCAGGTGCGCAAGCAGCGGTTCCTGGATAACTTCAAGATGGTGCGCGAGAAGCTGGTTGATCTTCAGGAACGTGACTACAAGCGACTGCTCCAGCCATGTATCGACGGCAATGAAATCATGGAGATGTTCCAGCTCAAGCCATGCCGCGAAGTAGGCGTACTGAAGCAGTATCTCAAGGATGCCGTGCTGGACAACAAGGTGGCTAACGAGCGCGAGCCGCTGATGGAACTTCTGATGAGGAAAGCCCAGGATATGGGGCTGAATATGGCAGAAAACTTAAACAGAGAATAATTTTTGTTAAATAACGGCTCCCTGCGAGCCGTTATTCGTTTATTATTCGTAATTTTGCACCGCTTTTTAAAACTAAAAGCATTGTTTCAGTTTCCGTCAGAGGGCGGTATATATAATAAGGTATGACATAAAATAATAAATTATAATATAAAATAGGTATGAAAATTAAAAACGTTTTGTTTGTTGCAGCAGTTTGTGTTCTTGCTGCTTTGACATCATGTGGTGGAAGTAAGAAGGGCGGTCTGCCTAACTTCGGCGATGATGAGTTTGCCGTGGCTACTATCGGCACTTCCAGCGCCGCATTGCAGACTACCTATCCTGCTACCATCAAGGGTATTCAGGATGTTGAGGTACGTCCTAAGGTTTCTGGCTTCATTACAAAGGTTTTTGTACATGAGGGTCAGACTGTTTCTGCAGGTCAGGCTTTGTTCTCTATCGATAGCGAGACTTATCAGGCTGCTGTCCGTTCAGCTGCTGCCGCTGTCAATACAGCTAAGGCTCAGGCTAACACAGCAAAGTTGACTTACCAGAACAACAAGAAGTTGTATGATAGCAAGATTATTGGTGAATATGAACTTTCTACAGCAGCTAACAGCTATGCAACCGCTAAGGCACAGGTAGCTCAGGCAGAGGCTGCTCTGGCTTCAGCCCGTGAGCAGTTGGCTTGGTGTACTGTTACCAGTCCTTCTGCCGGTGTTGTAGGTAGCCTTCCTTTTAAGGTTGGTGCTTTGGTCAGCGCTTCTGGTCAGGCTTTGACTACAGTTTCCAACATCAGCACCATGGAGGTGTTCTTCTCACTCTCTGAGTCTCAGATCTTGAGCATGTCTAAGACCA